>Ga0065711_1036773_pt1 | contig 20595 bp, 11 predicted proteins | sample Hoacrofraction12_FD_59098 | JGI IMG/M metagenome (GOLD analysis project Ga0065711, IMG submission 59098) | Hoatzin crop microbial communities from Cojedes, Venezuela - Epithelial fraction 12 v2 (version 2) | ecosystem: Host-associated > Birds > Digestive system > Esophagus > Crop | place...
AAAAAAAAAAAAACCAAAACCAAAACACACTACTTGTGGCAGTAAGCGTAAGTTCTGCGGCTGTGCCCTGAAGATTTAGCTCTCTGGAGCCTGAGGAGACAAAGTTGTGCTTCAGCCCTTGCAAATGTTTCTTCTGTCTCAGAAGAAACACAGAACAAGGACATGATTTGCTTAAATTGGCCTTTTGATCTCAGGGAAAAGGTGAAAAGAGAGGCAGCCTGCAGGAAAGTGAGGTTTCATGCTGTACGATTCAGTGTGCCTGTGTGTGATGGCTGCCAGTCCGCACAGAAGGCATCAGCACCACTGTTGCGTGGTCTGTGTAAGCGTGGTTAGACAAATGGGCAGCACTGGCATACATTTAAGGATCTGCTAATGCGGAGCTGGGTAGTAGTACTCACTGACTTTGTCAGAGGCAGTGGTGGTAAGGATGAGATCTGACCCCAGAGGATCATTCATAGCCATGTCAGAATTAGGCAACTGAGAGAGATAATAAAGAAGATAACATGAGAAGGCATGAGTGTTTTCTGCTGCAACTTTGTCATTTAATAGCCAGCGCTTAAAGATACCAGAGGAACCTTAAGCTGTGCATTTGATTTACAAGTGGAAAAAGGCTTAGCTGAGTCTGAGAGTGGAATAGTGTCATCAGATGGATCCAGTAGAAGAGGGCAATAATGAATATATCAAGCCTGATCACGCACTGAACCGCTGGTCTGCGTCACATAGTGGCTTGCCTGCTGTGTCAGCAAAGAGCTGTGTGGTTCTGCGTTGTTCCCATATCCCCAGGTTATTGCAGCTTGAAGACAAGAGAGTGAGACAGCATTTAGGTGTCTCAATAAAGATTCACCCATACAGTCTCACCTGGTAACTAGTAATCCTCCTCAAGAACCACCACCCAAACACCATTTATTCCTGATTGTTCACTCAGGAACTCTCATGTTTGCAGAAAAGGTAACTCCTAATTTTTCCCTGCAGTGCTGGTCTGACAAAGTTAATGCGCTAGGTTTTGAAAGTTTAAGAAGGTGTGTGTCTTCTCAAAGCTTAAAACTTGTCCTACCTAACTGCAATATTATCTTCCCCATTTCAGACACTCCCTGATAAAACTTTTAAGTCCTCCACAGAACCATGTGACAACAAAATTGGTTGCCCTACATTTGCTTGTGGTATGGAGCCAACTGCCTGAAACTCCATGGAAAGGAGGAGAGAAGGGGGCTGGAAGAGGGTGCTGCAACCCAGACACCGTAGTGTTGCTGGCAGGCGAATTGGAGCCTGTCATTTCTGCCTGTGTTAGATAGTGCCCAGCATGGTGATAGTCCCAAGAAATGTTGCTCAGAAGAGTGTGGCAGAACATACCTGCCCGTGGTGCTTTCAAGATTTGTTTCTGTTGACAGGTGTAGAGAGGAACTGCGGAGCTGGCAGTGGTAAAGTATTTCTCAAAACTGCTCCGTAGTATGACCAGCTCAAACTGCTGATCTGTCGTAAGGTTTTGAAATGTCTTCTGACTGTCAGGATGGACTATCTGCTGCCTCTCTGTGCTTTTCTCCGTTTACTGTCTTCTTTCATAGCTTACAGAATTACATGTTCTCTCACTAATAAATAAAATGGAGTTTGTGTGTTCAGTGTGTGCATGAGCCTGATGTTTTTACCGTTAAGTATCTTTTTATTCTCAGGGCTTCCAGAAATATTTGGAAGATTTTGATCCGTATTCAATGGTAAGGAGAGAATTCAAATATGTCTCACTGTTTAATATGAAATACACTGGAAAAAACACATCCTTGATTTTGAGGGCTGGGAGGGTGTAAGATTCTTGCTTGTTGGTTTGCTGGGGCTTGTGATTACCCTTTTCTAGTCATGTTGAGAAGGAGCTTTCTTACAGCAAAAGATGATCCGGTGTTGTGATCTTCCTCTAACACTATTTTGAAGGAGGGAAAGATCCCTTTTCCCTTGTAAACTACATAGATCAGCCTAATTGTTTTGTGTTTCCAAGGTGGAAATGACTAATCATTATATCTTTTCGCAGTTTACCCCAGAGCAGATTATGGGAAAAGATGTACGGCTATTACAAATTAAAAAGGTAAATACTATATTATTTGATTGGTATCAAAAGAGTTCACGTAAGCATTTGATGTACAGTCCCATTTACTGGGAAAAAGGAAAGATTAAGCTTCTGTTGATGGCCAAAGTTCACAGCCTTTCCTGAACTAAAACTCTTTTTTAATAGGAAGGATCATTAGACCTTGCAGTTGAGGGAGGAATTGATTCTCCAATAGGGAAGATAGTCGTGTCTGCCATCTATGAGGGTGGTGCTGCAGACAAACATGGTGAGTAACAATGGGAATTTGAATGCTGCTACAAAGTGGCTCCTTACGCCTGCTCAGAGTTGTTGGCTGACTGCATAGTTATTCCTAGTACAGAGGCGCACTTTGATTGTCCAAGGCAGCCAAGTTCTATCTCAGCTCTAAGGGCAGCTCAGAGAGAGGCTTATGGTTTGAATGGTGCTGCTTAAATTAATAATTATGTAAAATTTGTAAATAGTGTTTAAGAAGAAATGGTTGCTTCTGCTGTATTATTATCATTACAAAATTTTCAGTAATGTAGCCTGAAAACTTAGAGCTGTTCTCTTAATGACTCACCTTTTCCCAGTCCGATATTAAAAAAAAACACCACACCAAAAGAGCCACAACTGATTATTTCACAATTTCCAAGCAATTATATTTGTCGTAATTTGATGTGCAAAGCAATTACCTGACCATGACTACACTACACTGCTTAGTTTAGTTCTTAATGCTACTTTCAATAGTAATTTGTTTTGTAAAACACCTGGCTTTACTCCCAAAATCCTACCAAAGGCCAGACCCTTCTGGCTAACAGCTTATCTCTCCGGAAGGCACGTGAATGTGCATACCAACACATCCAGGCTTTGCTCCTGGTGGCTAGTATCTCATCTTTTCCTTGAGAACTCTGATGATGACCAGGTAGACAGACAGGATAATGTCTCCTTATGTTGCCTTTGCTGACCTTGTCCCAACCTGCACCCAAGTTCAAGTCACTCTTGCTGTGAAAACATCTCAGCCACTTGATGTTTCAAGTACTCTGTTTCTCTGATTCTTCACTGCTGTGAGGGTCTCTTACATAGGTCAGGCTGTCCCCTTGCCATCTGTGTTTTCCCCTCTTCAAATCCAGTCCCAGTTAGCTGATTGTGTTTCATTCCAGATTCAAGTGGAAATCGGTTCTAAGGACTAAACTTTACACATGGTCTTGCAAAGGAATGACAGTTTTGCAAAACCTTGACAAATGCCACTTACACCTTCAGGTCTTTAATGCTGCAATTTTCATAGTAGTAACAGCCTTCAATCAACCACAGTTTGTAAGCTCTACAGATGGATTACCCAGACAGACAAACTGCTGCTAGTGAAAATCTTTATGAAATAGTTTCTTACTGGTCATGATCAACAAGAGATTAGTGTGGCTCTTCCATGCCTAAATATTTCATTTGCTTTTGCCTATAGCAAACTTTCTTGTCTATGTCAATTTTTAGTGTAAGCCTTCACATTTAGTGAAGACAGTTTTCGTTATACTCAGTACTGCATAAATATGGCACACATAGAATTTTTTTTGCTTACATGTATGTACACTGTATTGGTCTTTTCACCAGGAGGCATAGTGAAAGGAGATGAAATACTAGCTGTAAATGGCAAGATATTAATTGACAGCAGGCTGGCAGAAGCACAGGCAACTCTAGCAAAAGCTTGGAGCATGGGTGGGGTAAGTAACCTGGAATATTTCTTCACACTACCTACAACGTTCATACGAGGTATACTTTTATTTCACGATATTGTCACATCAACATAAATGAGGCTGCAAACATCAACAGTAACAGGTATGCCATGTACTACCAAAGTGAGCTGAAATCTGCAGAAGATACTGGTGTACAAGCATCTCTGAAAATCACGCATAGAATTTACTGCGGAAGTTCATGGCGTTTAGCCGCATGTCAAGATTGGTATTTAAACACATTGCATTTTGAGTGTTTATAGTATGTTTATCTATAGCATCTCTCTGATACTGAAAATGACTTGCAAGATGATTGGAATTTTATGATAATAGATTATCTTATCTTTGATTTCTTAATGTACAAGCAACACTGCACTTCAGCACAGTGAGTGTTTTCTCAGCAAGAACTGTATTAATTGCTAAGATGACCAAATTCAGGATGATTCTTAGAATATTTATTTTTAAAAGCTTGTTGCAAGACAAGTAGTTTTTTGTTTAATTTCAGGATTCAAATCCAACAGCTCAATCTTGAAATGGTGTTCCTATAGAAGTCTTTAACAGTGATCTTTCTGCTACTCCCTGTGGTTTTCCAGGAGTAGATTGCCTTCTTGATTCTCTTTGTGATATTCCATGGTGGGACACTAACCATCTCTGAAAGCAGTATTTAGCAGCACAAGTTTGCCTGTGCATTTCTTTTCCAGGATTGGATTGACTTAGTCATCGCAGCATCACCTCCAAAGGAATATGATGATGAAATGTAAGTGTATAAGCATGCTTTCTCTGGGGATTAAAAGGCTAGTAACAGTAGTCTATACAGTTTGCTTTTTTTAATCAGACATATTTCAAGTATTTACTTGTGGGTTATATAAACTTCTATATCACTTGGTTGCTAATTTGATAGTTATAAGTAGCTATCATGCATTACAGCAGTGGTTCCCAGACTTTTCAAAATTCTAATTCTCAGAATTGGTTGTACGTGACTACATGCTCATGCTTCCAGTTTAAACTTTGAGGATTTTGGTTGGGTGGGAGTTTTTGGTGCGGTGGGTTTTTTTTGTTTGGTTGGTTGGTTTTTGGTTTTTTGTGGGTTTTTTTTTAAGACATTACTTACTTCAGTCTGGATCATTTAGTGTGATCCCATGGATCACAGTTTGGGGAAAGAAATGCCCATAAGTGTTCTTTATCAGAACCAGACATTTAATTCTGGTTTGTGCTTTGTTTGCGTGTTGTTTTTTTTTTAAATTACACTGCAGTTACTATCCTTGTCTAAGTCAACCGAAGTGTAAAATTTTCAAAATACCCAAGTGATTTGGGTGTCTTGGCAATTTGTGACATTCACAGAGTTTTTTTTTTTTAAAGATAATCAGCATAGGTGTGAAACAGAAGAATCCATGGCTTAAAGTGTGATAGAGGTATCAAGTTGATACAACCTGCTTTACTTTGGACAAACAGTTTCAAAAGCGAGACCAATGTTTTCTAGCTTGACTGAAGGAAAAGATTTAGGATATCCTTACTACCAAGTAAAATGGCAGAGAAAAGTTTTGTAGTCACTGTTAATGTGGACTCTTGTTCTATGTAGAATACTAGAGTATTCGTTGCTGTAAATCAGTATAGCTTTACGGGCTAACGCCAGCTGAAGACTGCTGTAAAAATGTGCTTAGTACCTGTGCATAAACAAGTGAGGAAATAACTGTCACTGTTATTTTTGTTTTCATATCCTGTATATGTAGCCCTACTATTCCCTCATCAACAGTCAGTCCCAACACACACAGAAAGGTTTTTGAAGGCAGTGCACTCGTGTACAGACAAGGGTATCTCCTGCAGCTGTAGCCACTGCAGTGTTTCCTCATGGTGAATAGCCAGACCTGGGTTAACATGACTGTCCATTGTGAGGCTGCGTTGTTTATTCAGCATGCGCCTGCCTGTGCATTGCATGCCACAATTGCTTTTGTCCCTGGCATGCTGGAGTGTTCTTTGGGCTTTTGCCATGCCTGTCCTGTTAAAATACAAGTATTTAGTTTCTGCTTCATAATGTTTCTTAGAGATCCTCTGCAGATTTGGTTTATCATCTGCCAGACTATAAAATAAATAGGCCTTGCCTAAACGAGTAGGATTAATCTTATTTTTTTGTTTGTTTGTTTCTTATCTGTGGACCACTGCTGTGGCTTTGTGAATTCATAAGTATATAAGTAACTACAAATTACTTCCTTGTTAAGGCTTGTCCAAAGAACAGGTTTCCATTTGTATTAAATGACAGTGTGCCTATAAACAAGTGTTCATGACTGGTTTTCACTGAAGTTTGCCTGTGTTAATTTGTCACTGTACAATGGGTTTGCCCCCAGATTATCCCTATATCACAAACTCTGTTTACTGCGTATGGCTTCTCTATGCTGTAATTACTGTAAGTAGAGTCATAGATCTCTAGAACAACCACAGTAAGATTTCTTGTTGCATGTGGGTATTTGCGGTCTTCTCAGTTATTACTTGCTGTACAAATCAAAATGACTCAACTGAGATCCAGTTATATAAATTGTGCTTACCAGAAAGACTAAAGGTTGCACTACAGCTAACAGCACCTGTTTCACTATCTCTTTTTCTTTTTTTTCTGCAGGACATTTTTTTAAAGAAGGCTACACTGGAGAAATGAAGTCTCTCCTCTATAGAAACCCTTTGCTCTGTAAATTAATAGGAAATCAATAACCACATGAAATGCATCTTTATTTGAAAGAAATGTGAGCAATCAGACTTGTAAATTGAACTAGAGACTTCAGGTTCTTTTGATAATTTCAAGTCATTCTACAGATGTACAGCAAGAAACTTCTGCAAGGTCATTGAGAAGGACTGTGAGCATAGTTTGGTCTGTGAGAACTCAGTCTGTTTTGGGGGGACCAAATTTTGAAAATTATCTTCCAGTTTTCCTGGAAATAGACACTAAAATGACAAACGAAGATAGAACACAGATGTCTGTTCCTATATGCAACACTTGTGATTACACGTTCACAGGCCAGTTTGGGTGCGAAAAGGATTATATTTTTTACTCTGTATATGGTGAGCTTTCCCTGGGGAAATGGAAATGTGTACAGATAACTTCTGTTCTCACTCATATTATTGTAGATCTCTTAATGTCCATTTCTGTTGCTCAGTTGTGAGTTGTTTTGAATATAAAAACCCTGCCAGTGGAAGAACCAGTAACACCAGGAGTGCTAGAATTATAAGGAATAGTTTTGGTGATGCTAATACATATAAAGAATCTTCTCTACCGGCAAAGTAAATAGCTAGCAAGTAGTCCAGATAAAATCATGTGTAGTTGTAGTTATACTACCGAGTATTTGTATTGGTGGCAAATGGGTGGATAATTTGGGTGTGATTCACAGTTTGCAGTTACGTACTTTGTTCTCAGTGAGGCTATATATGTGACTAAACTGTGCAGGAAGTCACGAAGTGTAACATTTCACTCTTGCAGACTATATGTCTTCTGTTTAAGTAAATTCCTCAAGACCATAAAACCTGTACTAACCTGTCTTTAAATAAGTATGATTACAGTTGTAGACTTAGTGCTTTCTTGATGTTATCAACGTATCTCCGTAGAAATGTCATTGTCATCTTTCCTCCTTGTGTCTGCCAGTGTGTATCGTTTTTCATATTGTGTTTAGATTTTTTGTACCTGGACAAATGGAAGCTAGTTTATAGTTCTTTGGTGTATCAAATTCCCTAAATTCACTAAAGTCTTGCCTTTTCAAGGTTTGGAAACCCTCCTTTCTGTAACACAGAAAAATAACAATTTCCTGAGAACTCTGTGCTGATATGGAGATGATTAATTAAGTTGTCTTTCTTAATTTCCAGTATTGTTATAGTATGCCAATTAATGTGTCTGGCAGGGTACACATTTTAGAATGTTTAAATTTTTAACTCTTATAACTAATCCAGAAATAAAATTGCCTTTGCCTAGTGGAAGAAGTATTGTTTCGTCTTTGTCTCTGAGTTTATACCTCATAGTAATAGTTCATCTGCTGAAGTACACAGATTTCTGAGTTGACCTTTAATAACAGACCCATTTGCAATAAAATGCCACACTTGTGGAATTCAAAAGAAAATTCACTCTGCACAGTAGGGAATTGTTGCTCGGTCGAGCTGCCGAGTTTTTGTGGGCAAATCTGATCATTTGATAGCTGGCAAGCTACTGAGTGCAGCTGCTCCAGTTACTTCATTTGCTAGGTCTTTGGTTGCATCTAACCAGAGCTGTAGAATTCCTAACCAATAGACTAATCTAAGCGCATCAAGATTAGCCCTAGAGGGAAAATTGCAGCAAAATGTACTCCTCCTGCTCCCGCTGCTCTGGTTCCCAGTTGCCTACATACTGCAACCATCTGGACTGTATGACAATGTAGATAGATGAGTGATGCTATCAAATGTTCTCTTAAAGGATGCTCTGATGCCACGTACCAGCAAATAGAGAGCCAAAGTAAAGCACCAGTAATGAACTTCACCCTGCAACCAGTGCTTGTCTGTGCTAATCAGCGCCCTAAGAAACATAACACAGAAACTTAAAGGTTAGATATTGGAAAAATTTTTACTGGTATTCTTTTTCCACAGACAAAAGGAGCACAGAAGACTGAGCTGGGAAATCTGTGGGAGTACAAACAGTTGAGTTCTAGCCTTGCTTCTTAGTCACAGAACTATCTTTCTTCTTCCTGTCTACCCTGTTGACTTCATTTGCTTGGATACAGCTTAAAATGCATGAGAGGCATTTGAGGAAATAGTTACTGCTCATTACTTCATGTATATAAGAAAGTGTTACTTTGTGTGTTTAACCTGTGTTAGGATGGCAGAGTTGCTTTAGGCAATGTAAGGAGGTGGTGTTGGAAAAAAGGAGGCTGACACTTCTGAAATCTTAAAATGATCTTAAGCCATCAGTCAGATAGTTTTTTACTTTATTTCTGGCTTTTATTGTCCTGGGACTTGATCACATCTTTCATTTGCTACCTAGCTGGAGGAGTTGGGGAAAGATATGAGAAAATACAGTTTTCAGTCAACTCCCCTTTCAATTACTTTGGTGTGTGTGAGCAGAGAATCCAAGATGGAAATCATTTAAACAGGCGCCCGTTTGAGTTGCTACTGCATTTTCTGATGGTTGTAATGGTCACTACGTGTGCCCATGCCTCACCCCTGTTCAGTCAAGCCAGCTGTGAAAAGATAACAGTAGGGTAAATGGGACTTTCTCTTTTTTTCAGCCAACGCATAGTTTCCTTTGGAAGTATGGAAACTCTGACCTGGTGCACAAAGCAGGACGAAGTCCAGCTACTTCACTGACAGTATCATGAATGCTTCAAATCACTTTTAACATAAGACGGTTTTTTGTTTTCCATTCGCTGTAATCTCAGAGGGACTGTGTCTAGTTTCTCAGAGCTGTTTGTTTGGTTAAGACTGCTAAAACCCACTATCTCTCTCTGTGGGATAATAACCCAGAGGAAGAGTTTCTCAGAACTGTTAACAATCATTCTTATTCTCTCAGGAATTTCTTGGCTGTGTTAGTCACAGCGTAGTCTTTAGCATACCCTCACAGTTGCTGAACTGGAGCATGAATTACGTTAGGGACTTGTGACTTTCACATCTGCTCTGTGAGCCTGTGCGTGCCTGTGTGCAGGCAAAAAAAAATGTGAAGGCATATGGATCAGAACCATGACATGCATTACAGGATAGGAAATACTATTGTGTATTACTCATGTGGATATTAGCATTGGGAAGGCTTTGATCTATTTATTACTGCCATACTACTACTTTAATAACTCATAATTTAGCCATTATTCATCATATGACCATGGCATCTTTTAAAAAGTTTAAGTACGTTTCAAAGAAGTTACGATTTTTAAAAAATGTTCTATTCATAAGCAATTTTATATACCTAAAGGAGGGATGTATACCTGTACACACACCAATAAGGTTTTTTTAATCAATTTGAGTAGCACACATGTACAAATAATCTCAGCACTTCACAAATATAAGGTTTAACCTCCAGATATACATAAGTTGTTATAAACCGTCTTGCCTTAAGAACAGGACTGAAAACCATTGTTTCACATCGAAGGGTGTAAGGAGCTTGGTACGCAGTAGCTGATACATGTTTTCTGTATGCTTTAGCTGTATGTTGACTTTGATGAAGCAGGGTCAGACTCATTGTAGCTGTTGTGCAATTCTTAACCACCTTTCACCAAAGAAATGTCCCCCTGGGAATCCATGCTGACATGAACAAACTGTCACCTTTGCAGCATCTGCGGACCAGGTCTAGTGCAGAGAATCCAGCATCTTACCTGTAAGGAGCTGACCCTTAGGATTATTGATCAGATGAGTTGAAAATCCCTTATTATAAATTTACGATAAGCGATGAAGTGTTTGATCCTGATACTGAGTTTCTCCTCCGGTGTTTTTCTGCCCATCTGCCCATTTTATCTTTAGCCATTGTTCTTGTTCTCAGGAGTTGTCTGTTTTTTTTTCTGACCTTCAGAAATTTCTGGAGCAGATTCCAAAATTCTCTTCTTGCAGACCTGAAACCTGAAGAGGGTCCAGGTGGGCTACTCACAAGTCATGCAAACTATTTTTGGTGATTGACCAGGATACTTTCTTTCCTTCTTCCTAAGGAAGGCAGCAAAAAGTTTGCCCGTACTGGAATACTGGGGGCCTCTGCTGGAATACTTCTTCCTGTATCGCTAGATCTGCATTTGTTGCATTGTTGGAGGAGACAGATACAGTACAGCACTTTGATGGGACTTGGGGCCTATCTATATTTACAACAAGGTTAGTTGGGCTATTTTTTATCTTCACTGAAAGCAGCTAAGATGAAAGAGGAAGTGGAGACCGACATAGAAAAATCAATCAGTAAGATTTGTGTTCTCTGGAAATGAACTTTTTGAAATGCGGAGCATGTTCAGCTTTAAGAGGATAATGGATTACAGGTAAGAAAATAAATGTTCTCTGGACCGTGATGCTGGATGTGTATGATAATGTCCAATGAAAGTGCTGAACTATTTAACAACCACTGGAAGGATGTTTCAAGGAATTAATTTCGAACAAGTACATTGCAGACTGGCAGCTCTTGGATACTTAAGTCTGAATGGCTGGTGTTCAACTCAGATATGGAAAAAATATGGAGTCTGAGGTACTCCAGATAGCTGCTTCATCCAGTATCACAAAACCTGCTGCATGATTAGCAACGGATATCCCTTACACATTTGAGAGGTGGTTGTGTTTGATAGGTACTTCCCACTTATGAGGTAACCATAGACTAGAACAAACAAGGCTCTGATCCAGCAAAGCACTTCAATACATGCTTAAATTTAAGCATATGAGCCAATCCCATTGACATAGGTTGAGTTCAATAATACTACTTGGTCTTAAGTATTTTGCTGGATTTGGGCCTGAAGTAAAAGTCTGAAGGCAAAGGGTGCCTTAGCCCTGGAGATGCTTATTATGGAAAGTTGTTATTGTTAATGCTGAGGTTCTGGTATTCATACTGAATTTCAGTCTTCTTCATATTCTCAAATAATCTTTAAAGGTTATTCCTCCCACCAGCCCCCACTGCCTATTTTCTTGGCTTGTCCTCCTCTTATCTTTTCTCACTGTTCCTCTTCCAGACATCAGTAGGACTCATCAGTCTTCAATAGCTATAACACAGTCTGTTTATATGGTGCTTAAAAGAAAGTTTTAGGGAGAGGGACCGAGACCCTCCTGACAGAAATAGAGTAAGATAGAAATCGGACAGCTTTTTTTGAGGACAAGGACTTTTTTAAACAATAGGGAAGCAAGAGGGAAAGTTGCTAACAGCTATTCTTTATATAAAGCTACCCAACCCCCCACAACAAAAAGTTTCAAATTAATTTTCTCCAAGTTTTTAATCTCTTCCCTCTGTCTTTCTCTTAAGCAGTTCTGGATGCTTTAGAAAGAGGACTAAGACCTCATGTTCATGCATGCAACAGCTTGAGGCTTTTGAGCATTGATGTCACTTAACAGAGGGACTGTAAATAAGACTAGATGCAAAACATTTGATTAGAAACACTGGGAACAAAATTAAGCTTTTATTAAAATCTTAAATATTTCCTTGACAGGATGAAATAGCTTTTCAGGGTTATCCTTTGAAACTAAGTATAATCTACTTAGTAACAACGGTTTTTTTGTTGCCCTCCTTCCCCCTCCCAGCATAAAACCTAAAATTTTCAGGAGAGACGCAGAAGAAGCAATTCCAATAGCAAGGAAGGACAGAGAGAAGCAGAGATGAATGTTTCCATTTTGATTATTTGCAAAGAATTGTGGTGAAGCAGATCTTTGAATGTGAAGTATCAACCTGGTAGGCCAGAAGAAATTGCATACTGTTCCTTAGTGAAAAGCAGGCAGGTCCATCTTAGTGCAAAAGAGTGCCATGCATAGCAGGAATCAAAAACTGAAGAGTTCTTCAAGCTGGGTGAGAGAACTCCAATTCAGAGCATTCAGACATATATATACATTTAATAACAGACATCAAGCCATTCATACAGAGATTGTAGCTGTTAGGAGAACAGAAGAAACTGAGATGACTGAGGTGTGTTCATTGTGCTCCTGACTCCAGGTTGCTTTTTCTTCTCATGGGAAGGCAGCTTCCCCATCACATGTGTCATACATCTGGGTACAGGCAAATTTTCTATTTTCAAATAAATCAGCGTTGTTGAGAAGCAGTCAGTGCACGTGGCATGCTGTGGTCTACAAATCATGCAAATGATCAAGACACAAAGTCCAGCCTGAGAGAGCGACTACAAAAATGGGTCTGTTCTCCAACCAACGTAAGTTTCTCACTACTCATTTTGGCATTAACAGATGGGTACAACGTATTTTATAATGTTACTTTTCTTCTTGGAGTCGAGACTTTGATTGCAACAAATTTGTGTTAATAGTCATAGGACAGAATAAGACAGGTGGTCATATTTTGTGGTTGGATTTTTCACAGGAAAAAGTTATTTGACTGTATTAAGTTGCCTGGCTTACTTGTAATGATTTGTCCTAGTCTGTACTGCTGCAGGAAAGCTGTGTGTGTGGTTGTTTTTGGTTTTTTTAAAATATGTCAATATTCACATTTCTGTGTCCCTAGCCAGACAAACAGATGCAGAGACTTTTTTTTTCTGTTGTGTTATTGAAGTACTTCATGAATTACATAACTTCTCAATGATAAAATTACTCAGTATTGCCTTTTCTAATGTTATATTTAAACCCATGTGTGATTAAAATACCATAGTAAATAGATGGAGAAATGTGGATAGATTTATAAATGACAGAAAGGGACAAAATTCTTACCCTTCTTTACACTAGGACAATGTAAGTGACTTTTATATAAGGCATGTCACCATTTTCCTAGAAAGCAGATTACACCTGAGGATTAAACGTCAACTATTCTTTCTTTACTATTGATGTAGTCTCTTAATCATGGGGCAGTGACCAGCATAATCAGCCATGTTCCCAACAGTAGAAGAGAGCAGAGTTTTTATCTAATTCTAGCATGATCCACTCCTTATTTTACAGTATCGTGAGCCTCCGTGGCTCAAAATGTAAGTAAATGGGGAAATGGCTAGTGCTCTTTTATGGTGTGGTGATACCCTATTTGAAAGAAGAGGCAGTTCAACATCTGTTAAAGAAGCCATGGCCGGTATCAGGATTGGTAATATGTAGAAAGCAATCTTACTTTTTCTGCCCAGTTATTCTGAGCATGTGCTGAGGATGTATCCCTGGCACATGTGAGAAAATCATCACTTGTCAGGGCTTTCCAGCTGGATGTGGTTGATTTTGTTGTCTCCATTACATTGCTGTTACGCTGTAGATGAAAGACAGACAGCAGATGATTGTATGTGAAAAACTTCCACAGCTGAGCCTCAGCGCATGACATCCCCCTTCATGTTTGGACTGCTAAAATGCAGACATGCAGAAAGTTTCCACTAGCTTGTATGCCTTCATATCACGGAAGACAAATATAGCCTCAGGAGAGCATTCTGAGACAGGCTACTTACAACCATGAGAAAAAGAGAGAATCAGGAATAATTGCATATAGGAAGGAAGGTTAGACTCTGGGAATTGCAGCCTGCATAAGTGGTTCTGACATGTCAACTTGTGGAATCAAGTGAGTAGACAGTGTTTGTGCTTGCACATGGCTGCCCAGGTCCCTGCTGAGGAGCCATGGACTTAGGCTGAGAAGTACCTGGGACTGTCATAGGACATCAGGCTCCTACCAAGGAGACCCTGCAAACTATTTCCTACAAATTCTCTCCAAACTAATTCCTGTAAAGTAAGGCATTTCTCTTTACTATGTTTTATAAACTGGTCTCATAGGCTATTTATTATAAAAATTATAAAACCAGACACGGTGTTCATCAATGTTGATTGTTAATTCACACTGTGGCCTCAGCATGATTTTATCTCTGTCAGTCACAATTGTGTTCAACTTTGAAGCTCTTCTACTGTTGTAGCACACTGCAAATCAACTGTTGTGCTTGCGAGTTAGGGTTGCTTTCTTGACTAATGCCATAGAGTGAAACAGTGGAACGTATGTTGTTATGAAAAGAAAATGTTCAACTTTGAGAAAACAGATTTATGTTTTTTCAGAAAATATACAACAGAAGAATAGGGCTTCTCTTTTAAGAAGAGATGTACAATACAAAGAATTATCTTTAGCCTTGTGTTACCACCAGTCACCAAAAATGTAATACATGTGCTGAGGGGAGAATTACTTTTGAGGGAAAAGAATCATAGAATTATAGACTCATGGAATCATTAAGGTTGGAAAAGACCTGTAAGACCATCAATTCCAGCCGTCAACCCATTACCACCATGCCTACTAAACCATGTCCCGAAGTGCCATATCTACACATTTTTGAACGCCTCCAGGGATGGCGACTACACCACTTCCCTGAGCAGCCTGTTCCAATGCCTGACCACTCTTTCAGTAAAGATATTTTTCTTGATATCCAATCTAAACCTCCCTTGATGCAACTTGAAGCCATTTTATCTTGTCTTATTGCTAGCTACTTGAGAGAATAGACCAACACCCAACTTCGGTGCCTTTCGGGCAGTTGTAGAGAGGCTAAACAATCCCATTTCCCTCAGCTGCTCCTCACAGGACTTGTTCTCTAAACCCTTCACCAGCTTCGTTGCACTTCTCTGGACACTCTTCAGCACCTCAATGTCCTTCTTGTAGTGAGGGGCCCAAAACTGCACACAGTACTCGAGGAGCGGCCTCACCAGTGGCCAGTACAGGGGCACGATCACCTCCCTACTGCTGGCCACACTATTCCTGATACGAGTCAGGATGCTGTTGGCCTTCTTGGCCACCTGGGCACACTGCTGGCTCATATTCAGCCGGCTATCGACCAGCACCCCCAGGTCCTTTTCCACTGGAAATAAAAGGGACTATTCTCTCTATAACCATTGTCAGAAAAAAAGCAACTTCCCCAACTTCTTTTAGCCAGAACATTTTATTTAGGTTTTTTTCATTAGAACATGAGTTTTCATATTCAGGTGCATAATACTCCTACCACTAGCTCATATTTCCTGAGAGCAGTTCTTATAGACATCTGCAGCTGCTTTGCATCCTGCAGTGAAGTGGATACCTAGAGTTGTTTGCTGCCATTTGTATGATAATAGTGCACAGAAGTGCCACAGCATCAGACTGCTGATAGATCTCAAACATGGCCTCAGCTCTAGATTTCAAGAAATTTTAAAGAGACCACAATCCTACACAGGAATAAGATTCGTTGTAGTATTTTATTTTAAATGCAACCAGAAAGAAATCTGTCTTCACTACTTTCAACCCATTGTCTTCCACACTAAATTTAAAGGGATGTTGTAGCTGTACAAAGCCCTTCTTTCTATTATTCACTCTTTAAAAAAAAGTAACTTGTAAGTGCTGTACATACTAATATGTAACATATTAAACATATTAAAACTAACCTGAATTCTTCACTACTCCCACCCACCCCTGATTTCAGCCACTTAAGGAATGCCAGCCATATCCTGGGCTGCATCAAAAGCAGCGTGGCCAGCAGGTCGAGGGAGGGGATTCTGCCCCTCTACTCCACTCTGGTGAGACCCCACCTGGAGTCCTGTGTCCAGCTCTGGAGACCTCGGCACAGGAAAGACATGGACCTGCTGGAGGGAGTCCAGAGGAGGGCCACAAAGATGATCTGAGGGCTGGAACACCTCTGCTATGAGGAAAGGCTAAGAGAGTTGGGGTTGTTCATTGTGGAGAAGAGAAGGCTCCAGGGTGATCTTAACAGCAGCCTTCCAGTACCTGAAGGGGCCTACAAGAAAGCTGGGGAGGGGTTGTTTATAAGGGCCAGTACTGACAGGACAAGGAGTAATGGCTTTAAACTAAAAGTGGGTAGACTTCAATTAGATATCAGAAATTCTTTCCTATGAGGGTGTTGAGGCACTGGAACAGGTCGCCCAGAGAAGCTGTGGCTGCCCCCTCCCTGGCAGTGTTCAAGGCCAGGTTGGATGGAACTTTGAGCAACCTGGTCTAGTGGAAGGTGTCCCTGGCCATGGCAGAGGGGTTGGACCTAGATGACCCTTAAAGGTCCCTTCCAACCCAGAGCATTCTATGATTGTGTGATTCTATGAATTCCAAGTTGTAAGAGTGGAGGAAGAGTTAAAAATATCAGGGCAGGATCCCTGAGGTATGTCCTCTGCTATTCACAGCCTGGGGGACCTGTAGCCTTAGCTTGAACAGCTGAGGTTGCTTTGACATTATCAAGAGACTCTGCCTCCCTGGCTCCCAAGGACAAATTTTTGATCAGGGACTGGTGGTCTGGGACCTCTCGGTGAAGCCAGTTTTCTGTGTACTGACAAGATTGCCATGGTGTCATGTGCTGGGCAGTTGCTTTTGCTCCTATTTAGAGTTGTCCCTGGTTTTTGGTGGGTTTTTTTGCCACAAATACTTTCAAGTAGTTTTAGCCCCCTTGATGCTGCATTATTTTGCCCAGTTTAAGGATATTTTTATAGCGCACACTGATTTGAGGGTCTAATATTCAGTTTGTCTTACTTATTCTTGTAACAAATTTGTAGGCAGGATCTATGAAAACTTAATATTAAAAAAAATATATTTTTCTCCTGCTGTAAAGGGCAAAGAGTATTGCCAAGTTTCATGACTGGAGAGAGCTGTGAAGCTGTCTTCCTCCCCTCCTTCCCCTTTTACAAAAGCTACTTCATATCTCCCAAATACTAACAGTACAAAGAATCCAAATCCAGAGTAGAGGATCTCTGGCTGGTTGAAGGCTGAGGCTGTGGACCATTTTCCATAAGTGAGAACATTCTGGATTTACTGCTGCCACGTAACAGTGTCACAGACTACAGTTACTTCCATGAAAAGCTTCCACACCTATGAATGCAGGTACAGCACTTTGCTAAAACACAAACAAAACTATGCTATAAGATGTAATGAGCTACAGGTTAAAACTGTCATGGAAAAAATGCAAAACAATGGGGAGGGGGAGAGGGAAGTTCCCACTGGCTAAGAGTTCAATTATTAAGGAGGAAGACAGTAAATTAATTGTCTTTGTATTTTGTATGTGTATTGATTGTTTTAATTCCCTTGAGCCTCTGAAAATCCCAAATGTAGTCTGCATGTGGGCTGAACTCAACAAGCAAGCTTCCTGAAATAGGCCTTTAACAATTAATTAGTTATATGATAATTCGCAACAGGGAATAAACAGTCTTGGCTATACAGGGCCAAGCTTTTTGTGCATACTTGTGACCTCCTTTTTTTTAATGAATCCACAATGTGATTTTTGTTTTGGTCATTGTTTTATTTTAAGAGCTAGAATCAATGTCACATTGCAATCTATTCAAAATAAATTGAAGAAAAATTTGTAATGCAAAACCTCATTAAACTGTAACTCTCTCTCTTTTTGAATTTTCTGTATAGTTTTGTCAAATAGTGGAACAAGCAAAATACATTCCAAATCTAAGTCTGAACCGATAGCTTTAAGTTCTCTTTAATTTAATTGTTGTGTCAATTTTACCCACTGGATAAATTGAGAATAACCTGGAACAATTCCCGGGTGGTGAATAAACAAATCAACTAACTACAACTCTAGTGTGCCTGAACAGAAAACTGTTTTCTATTCCAAAAAGGAAAGATGGTAGCTTCATTTTGTTTCTTATAATGTTTAACAAACAATTTAATTCTTAGTTTTCAGTCTAGGTTCTGTTTTTGGAAGAGTTCCTAGAAAGGCCAGTGACTTTTATCCATGTTATCTTTTAGAAATTAATGCTGGTTATGTGTTTATTTGTTAGTGCGTGTGATTCCTGTAATATAAACAGGCAAAATAATCTTCTATATACAGGAGGCCATATACAAGGCAAGCACTATAAAGGCACTTAAATGAATCAGTAACTAAAATAACATTTGCTGAAGGATACCACACTGGAGCCAGCATGGGAGGTGTTTATTGGCATGAATTAGTTCACAACACTCAATTTATTCTCCTGAGGAAAAAACAACACTTGTACTACAAGTACTACACAGGGAACACACAAAATTTTAACCATTTAAATGCTGGAATATAAACTAAGTTAGAGCATGATCAGTGAGCTCATGCGGAGGTTGTAAGAGAACATCTATGTAGGATAGTCAAGAGTGAATACAAATTTGGTTTAGGCCTGATTTTTAAAAAATTACTGCTGCTCTGGTTGCCTCAGTATTTCTCAGCTCAATGTAAAATATTTTCAGGTGTTGAGCACCAACCAAGCTAACTCAAGCTGGGGTAATAAATTACCTTCCAAAATCCTTGCAGGATGAATCAGAGCTGTGGATGGAGTAAATAAGTGTGCAGGTAAGAGGAAAAGCCAACCTTTTACTGAAAAGCTGGCTCTTTTTTTGGGATGAGCCATGGGTGCCAAGAGGAGAGAGAACTGATGAGTGCGACAGTAGCCCCCCTAGTGGGAGCAAGATGCAGGTTAGTATCACTCGAGGAAAGATCTCTACCTGGAGAATATTGTCCTCATTGTGAAGAATCCTGGTGATGCAGGAGAGCGGTGGAGCATCAGGTGCATCCAGAGGTCAGGCTAGTAAGCGAAACACCCTGCAGCCCTTCAGTCGATTCACCATGCATTTCGACAGGCATCACCAAATGAATGAGTGGGTTTTTTTAATGCTTCAGAGGAGAGTGAGTGAGGAGAAGAGCAAGCTTTTCCCCCAGGTTTCAAGTGCCATGTGGTATGGCCAAGTCAGCACTGCTCTGGCTGTACTGAACCAGGAAGCCAGTGCTCAGCTGAGGAGCTAGTTCAAAGCAAGTATAACTGCCCGCCGGAATGTCCAGCTGTGTGTTGGAAAATGTGCTTTATAAAATGACTGAATGATAGAGGTCACGTACGTAGCTGAAGCCACAAGATGCCCAAAGAGTATTCAAGGGCTGAAGTACTGTTTGTCCTACAACAATAGAGTGTGGCTTCCTTAATCATAGGTGTAAATGACAATGGTATTCCGTGAAGATCAAGTAGAGAAAAGCAGCACTGCTAACCATTCTTGTCTTGTAAAATATGGGAAATAAACTGAATGTTTGAATCAGTAATATTTATGCTGCTATTTTTAGTGGTGTAGAAAGTGGATGCTGATGAGTTCCCATTCATCAGTTTCAATGGAACTCCGTGGCACGCACTTAAAAATAAGCTGTTCTAACCTAAGGCACTTATCTGAGTGTTCGCCTTAAAGATCATTGTCCAACAAAGAACTTGTCTTTTGTTTCCACTCTAAGATAGATCTACTTACTCCTAAGTTCTTTCTTCATTACTAATGAGGGCCAGCAATTAAAAATTAATAAGGTTTATTTAGAGAAAAACAGCCATTTCTGTGATCCTCTGCACTATTATGCTTATAGCACTATTTTTAATAGTAGTACTGTAGACAATTTTTACAGAGAAATTTAATTTGCTTTGTCAAATGGTATCTTCTATGAAATTGTAGAATGGAGTTCTTTGTTCCACAAGAAGAAAATAACAGTTTTCTCTGGAGGTGATTTCCTCAAATCTTTTCCTCTCAGCCTTTCCCAATGTGCTTTTGAAAGGGACTGATAGTTTCTTCCCATTCGTGTGAATTGCTTTTCCTCTCTACCTCTAAGAGCAGAATTTGATAGGAAGCTAAAGTCATAGGTCAGTACATCTTGTTTAGCAAATTCTGAATCACCATAAGGCTTTGCTTTACTAGGCTTTTTTTTCTGATTAAGGTTTTCTCTTGATACTTGGTCCCATTAATGACTTCAAAATACACAGGAAAGTGAAATTTTCGTGCTTAATGCCTGAACTTATATGCCTGACAAACTGATTTTGAATATGGACTGTGGCTGTTCAGAACTTTCAAAAATTTATTTTTTTCTTTTGTATCTGTGTTTCTAGATGCAAACAAAAGCAAAAACCTGCTGAGTGATCCATAACAGCAAAACACGACTTTCAGCGATAGACCATTTTCCCTACGTAGCACAGTTGAGGAAGAGAGGTCAGTGCAGAACAGCTGAATAAGAGGAGCAAGAAACACATGACAAAGGTAGGACACAAAAAAAAAAAAAAACTTCCACTTAAGTGAGCATTCTTATCTGTTAAAAACAACTATGAAGTTTTACGTCCTGAAGTGTCACCTGGACAAGCTGGAGAGGTGGGCCTGTGTGAACCTCATGAGGTTCAACAAGGCCAAGTGCAAGGTCCTACACCTGGGTCGGGGTGATCGCTGGTATCGATACAGGCTGGGGGATGAAAGGATCGAGAGCAGCCCTGCCGAGAGGGACTTGGGGGTACTGATAGACGAAAGGCTGGACATGAGCCGGC
>Ga0065711_1036776_pt1 | contig 20593 bp, 9 predicted proteins | sample Hoacrofraction12_FD_59098 | JGI IMG/M metagenome (GOLD analysis project Ga0065711, IMG submission 59098) | Hoatzin crop microbial communities from Cojedes, Venezuela - Epithelial fraction 12 v2 (version 2) | ecosystem: Host-associated > Birds > Digestive system > Esophagus > Crop | place...
TATGTTTAGTTCTGCAGTTCTGAAATTCTCATCTGTATCTAAAAATGTTCTCTGGTGGGACTCAGAAGACTCAGAGCTTACATGTTAGGTCCACTAGGCCGCTACTTCACCCATCTCCAAGAAACTCATGAAGAGCGAGGAGACCTGAATTCGTATCTGCTATTCATCCCTGATCCTGACAAAATCAGCAGTGACTTTCATAACCTGCTTAGTGGTTATCCCACCTACTTGAAACAGGCCTTCCTTGAAAACCTCAGGCACACCTCAAGATACCATGACTCAGAGTCAGTGTGATGACCTAAGCTTACAGGAAGAAAGGCACAAGTTCTTCCAGTGACCTATGTCTGCCTACGTGCACGTACCTACCCACTCACAAGCTTAATTTTCTTTTTAAAATGTGGTGGGTTTTTTTTCTTTTTTTGTGCAAAATAAGTTTACTGCCATTCAAGAAAGAGATGGCAGAGGTCTGTAAGAGTTCAGTCATTTAAGATCAACATTGCCAGCTTGCACTCCACACTAAGCTACCTGATTGCTATACCGCACGAGCTGTTTCTTTCCTGTGCACAGAAAAACTGCTTTAGAAGATACAGAGACAGGGCCAAAAACCAAAAGTATTTATCCAAAGCCATATAATACCACACTGTCTCAACAGGAATAATTTCAGTGAAATGTTTGAGAGACACTGTCAAGAGAGTCTTTTGTATGTGATATTAAAGCTTTTAGCTCACTTTGCATCATTTTGCTGTCTGCAAAAATCCCTTTTACTACTGCATGGGTCCTGTAAACATGTCCAAACAATGCCTTAGCTTATTAACAGTAAGATTCTTCCCTCCAGCATAGATGACATAGTTATAAATGGCTCTTTTGAAGTTATACAATCCTATAGAAAAAGTTCACATGATTCTTTGCAGTCAAGCTGTTTAACAGTATTAAAGTAACTTAATTTTCTTTGGCCAGCATCCCTACCTAAGACTGTTCACACTTAAACATTATGAACTGCACATACCTCTGCTCACCTCAACGACAATTCGCACATGATTAGTTTTATGGACTGTGAGAAAAGCAGGACTTCATTTGGAAACTTGTACAGAAGAATGGACAAACACAGGGATAACCAGGGGAAAAAAAAAAAAACAAAAACAAAAAAACAAACCCCAAACGCAAAAGAGTAGGATTTTAAGCTTGCCTGAATGCAGAACAGAATATAACCTACATTACCCTAATCAACCTACTGCAGGGTATGTATAGTTCAAAATATTATCAGAAAGGGTCTGCATTTCAAAATGTCTCCCCTGCTTTCACACTTCTGTGGTATCTTCGCTGTGGAGAAAGAGGACATGAAAGTGCAAGGAGCTCATCAAGAGCAAGACCATGATCGTCTGGTGTTGACTGTACTTATGAGACTACTATTCTTTTAGGGGAAAAGTAAATAATAATTAAAATATATCAAAAATTCAATTACATCAAAAAAGGTATCATACAACTAGTTTATATCATCTGAAAAAGCCAGAGTTCAATTAAAAAAAAACTACAAAAAGATTATATACAGCTGAAAATGAATAAGCATATAAAGTAAATTAAGATGATATAGTAGGGACTGAATTCAGAAAGCCCTACTACTGGAGAGGAAAAGAGAAAATTCACATAGAACTTGAATCTCACCCGGCACTTTATGAATCCATCCTGATAAACCCAGATTTGATCATCTGAGTCTGTGTCTTCTGCAACCTGTATTCTGAGAAGATTCAGATTGTCTAAGTTTCCATCAGCTGACATGAATTTTCCTGTTTCCTTGTTTCGAAGCCTGAAGTACACACGTTTCTGCAGAAAACAGAACTCTTTAACCACGGTCTCAGGGCAGAACACATCCTGCTCTGGTTAACTTCAGAGCAATTACCGCTCAGTGCTGAATCCCGTGCCTCCCTCCTTCTGCTACAAAGCTTAACTTTTCTATTTTAGAATTTAACTCCGAAGTCCATAAACGTCTGGACAAGCCAAGCTTTGAGAACGTGCCATTCTGCATGGAGAGTTCTAGGCTTTCCTATGCACTGAAATCAGCACACAGTGGAACGCCAAGAACTTTTAAAGCAGAGCAGCACCGATTTCTCTCTGCTAACTTCTCGTACAGATGCTCTTCGCTTTCATTAAGGGTGCACTTTTGCAGTGCTGCTTATTTCACTGGCAGCGAGTATTACACTGCACACGCATGCTGCGGCTTGTTACACATTAACATTTCTGTTTAGACAAGCTCTCAGCTAGGGCTGTCAAAATGCATCGTTCCTAACTCTGCTTAAGGCTACACAAAGACAGCACCATGGCAGCAAGCAAATGCATTTGGTTACAGGTACAAGTAGTCTGTGAACTAGATGGTTCCCTCAGTAAAATATGGCTCAGCAAGAACCTCAAATTTTAAAGCTCACAGGACTGCTTCAGCATTGGACCAAATCACATGGTCCTCATATAGAGAACAAAATGAAAAGAACACCACGACAATAAGTTTTGCGTTAGATTTGCAACTTATTCTGCTATGTAATAAGCAGGGAAGGACCTTCCCCGCTAAATCAACACAAAATCACTACTAATCGATGTAGCCAGTTTTGTTGACTTATTTTCTTGTTATTCCAAAAATAATGCAGACAGTACAGATAGTATGCCAGTGACCAGTTTGGACGCTAATTATAAAAATTATAAAACAACTTAAAATAATTTTTATATAGTAGTTATAGCCTGTATTTGTTAAAATAATTTAGCCAATCCTTCTACGCTGTCTTCTATACTTTAGCTTGAAGTACACTTAGTGCGCAGTTTAAGCAGTAGAACTGCAAAGCCATGTAGCATTATCAAATAGCTTTTATTACAAGTGAAAGTGTAGAGCGATTTCTTTACACAATTGCCGTTGCTGAAGCCTGTGACATGCATCAAGACTGTAACATTGCTTTCAGCTGTATAATATCCCCCCACCCCATTCCAAAATACAAATTAGTACTTGACAATCTCATGTCAGAGTCTACTCACCTGCAGTAAAGGTCTCAGAGAACCTATCTGACAATAGCCACTCACTTTATACCAATCTGGAATTTCATTCGGTGATAACAACATCTGACGCCCCCTGTAATTACTATGCTCATAAATTACCCATCTATAAGAAAAAAAGAAAAGACAGAATGCTTTTACTGCCAAATCCTGCTTTGAAATCAATAAATGAGTTTAATGGAAATCTGTCCCACAAAGTAGTAGTGTTTAGCTTTGGAAAGCCAATGACCTTCTTCTTAACACGTCTTCAAAAATAGTAAAATCATGTCCTGATTTAGATCAACAGCATTAAGATGAATACACTGGAGTTTACATTTTAAAGTCCTGCTATTTAAAAATTAGGAGCTGAATGAAACAAAGCATTTTCTTGCCTTAAAGTGAGAACTCAACTTTTAAGAAATATCTGTTTTCAGAAGGTACTGTGACTCATCAGGGAGCACATATGTATATGCTACATATGCTGTATATGCTAGATTGCTGCACGGGCAGAATGAATGTGAATCTTAATTTGGGCAGGCCTGGCCCACACAGGAAAGAACTACTACGGATGCAGACTGCAACAAGCAAATATTGGAACTGCAACAGGGTGAAGTTCTCTAGGCTATTTTGATAGAGGTTTTATTTCAGAACACCCTTCTTCTTTCCACATACCTGAAAGGGAAAAAGAAGAAGAAGAAAAAAAAAAAGACAGAGAAAGAGAGAGAGAGAGAGAAAGCATATAGAAAAATTTTGTTCAGCATTCCCTAGCATACATCCAACTACGCTTAAAATCACATTGACAGCAACCTGTCAGAACCTGACTTCTGCTTCTCTGCTGTTGGCACAGGCAGTGAATTACAACTAGACTTTGAAATAGGCTGCAATACAGTGCAATTTACTGAGTTTTCTCACACTGGTTTGCTGGGACTGTCCAATAGCCGTAAGTTTTTGAATACGTGAGCACTCAATACACACATCTTCCTGTTACCTCCTTTCCTCCGACTGATTTGTCAGTACACGTTTACATCCGGAAGAAGCACACTCACCTTAATTTTGGTGCTTTTTCACAGCCTAATACACATCTATCCCCAGATATGAAATTAAGAGAATTATAAATGGATGTCTCTTAGCAAAGGAAGAGAAGATGAAAACCCCTTCAATAGGAAGGCAGTAGAGGCAACAACACTCTGAAACCTGTTTTTTGACCCATTTTGGAAGCTGACACTGCTATAATGAAATCAGAATTTTCCTATCACACTCTGTATGTTTCCAGTGATCGACCAGAAAAAACATATATATACTCTGGACAGGAAACACGTACAATTCATGACTCCACTACCTGAAATCACGGTAAAGAATCTTGGCAAAGAAGTAACTTCATATTTGACTTCATGTTATTTAATGTTATGGAAAGATAATCAATTATATTGTGTTTATGGTGAAGGATACTTAAGAATAGGGCACATGTACCTTTTCTTATGACCTTTATGTTTCAAACTTCAGTGTGCTAAGGAAACTGGCCAACTCATCCAGACAGGGAAAACGTTTTGCTCTACAGATCTGGTATTAGCTCTCCACTTGAGGGCAGCCTTAAGCTATCCAACTGTCTCTCTAGTACACACCTTGGAAATTTACCTCTTCAAAGGAACACATTTAAATGCAAAGCAATAGTAACATGGATCTATTGTTAAAAAAATAAGTCACGTTCTTCAAGTTAAAAAAAAACAAAACCCTGAACACATACTTGGGACACATATCCTGGAGGTAGAGGTTAATAACAGTAAGAACACAAAAAAGAGGAATTTAACGTATCTGCTGGAACACTGGAAAAAGATAGCACAGTAGTTTTCAAAATGCTTTCAGATACTTTTTAAACTTCATCACAGACTTTTTTGTTACATGATCTTCAAAAGTAAATTTAGAGAACATAACTGCTTAAAAATAGCTAACAAATTTAACTGCTAGATTTACAACCAAGAGTCTGTCCCAGTTCCTGAAGTAAAAGAGATTATTACTAATGCCAAAAGGGGCCAGATCATGATCTGATTGTACCACCCTGTCCATAATATCTAAGTAAAAGGATGAATGTGAAGACTTACTAAAACACCTTGAACTCAGATCACAAACTGAATGTTTTGGTTTTTTTTTTATGATTGAGACCTAAATTAAGAGCACAGAAGTTAGTTTCAAGGATGCTATGCAAGCTGGCTTTTATAACAAGGCATGAGAGAAGACACCAGTTTCTTTGTGAGTTTTACTCAAATTCATTTGAGCTTCTAGCACAGGGCACCAGTCAGTGGTAACATGCTGTTGAAACAGGATGTGAAAAGGTTCTGTAAGAAGATACCTGCATTAATGCACTGCACACATCATGGTATTTTAATTTTATACTCCTTGATTTACAACACCTGTAATTCTTCTGTTGAGTAAGTACATCATTCTAAAGAATCAAGAAGTGATTTTAAACTTACATGCCACCAAGGACTTGAACTGAAGCTATTCGAGGACTGTATCCCAGGAACTGGAGATTTAAGATTTCTGTACTGAATTCTACTTTCTTTCCTTGGAAACCCACTTTTTCAAACAGAACTATGCACGGCTCAGACAGCTCCTGCAAAAGGAAGATGAGCACTTTTATAGGATGTTAGAACTCCAGATGGTGACTGTGAAAATCATTACTCCACACAGCCCTTTTCTTTCAGAGGTTTCTTCTTGATTGTTGAAGATCAAAGACCCTGAATAACGGTTTTGCTCTGCGACAGGTTAACTAGGAGAAATTTAAAAAGTAATAAAAAGCCCTTATACAAAACACACAAGGGATCTTCTTGCATGGAACACAAAACTTCCTTATCTTACAGCACACACAAATGTCTCTATGGTCTATTCTTGCACAGTATCTTAAGTATGTTTTAAAGTACATTTTAATTAATGCCATATCCCTCTTCCATTGCACTAAACCCCACTCATTGTAGGAATTTTCATCTTCAGACCTGAACACACTCCATAATATTGATTCAATGATACTGATTTCTACAGCTTCAAATGATGCAGCCTTGTCAGCACTGCTTATCACTTATTCCTCTCATTTTTAACCCTTACAGTAGGTTATAGCAACATCGATCTCTGACTAGACAGAAGCTCCAAGATTCGTATTTCTGAGGTGAAATTCATGACTCAAGAGAAAACTGTAACATCTGAATCCTCCAAATTGCTGTGGGGAGATGATTTTTCTACCTCTCTCTCAAAACACTTCCCGTGTCAAAGTGGTTCTGCCCACACGAAGCTCCCTGCATCACTGAATCCATTTAAATTTCTTCTGGATAATGAACCACGGACTCTTTTCTGTGTGGAAAGGTATCTGTAGTGGGCTGGAAATAACCTCTCACAATTTTAAGGCCTTCCCCTGGAAGCTGGAAGGTAAGTGTTTGAAACCCCTTGGGGTAAAGCCAGTTAAGCCCCAGTGTCCCCGTGTTACAGTTCACACTCACAGACAGAAACGACCCTGCCACTCCCTTTCTCGCAAGTCCTCCAGCAGCGACTGCACACAACCAGTGCCACAACCAGAAGAGCTCCTTCCTGCTGGCGCATGTTTGGCATGCTCAAAACACATCAACTGGATCGGGAACACCTGACACGACATGAAGTCTCAACAGACTCGTATCTGGCCTCAGGCACGGGAACAGGCCCTCCTGGGCAGAGGTGGCTCTGTACACACACAGCAGCGGATATCCGTGCTTCCGTGTGACTTCATTGGGCACAACCTCATGTCTACCAGTTTCTAGACAGTGCTTAAATCCTTCTTTAATCTTCCTTTAGATGTTTAAGGGCCCAGACGACAACGTTGCAGGAGTGTCGCCATTATCTCGGCAGCAGTCCAGGTTACCACACAGCAGTTGAGCCATGCTTCCTCATTGCAGGCATGCTGCCAGGCTGCGGGAAACGCCAGGAGAGGCCTTTCAGCTTCCCCCAAAATCAGAGTACACTCATCCCCACCGTCACAGGCTAACACCAGTTAGACTGCCGTGTGTCATCATGGGTAAAGAGCCCAAGAGGAACAGTCGCACCATGAGGACGTCCCGGTGTCTCTGACTCCTCTGCCCTTTTACAGACCTGCACTTGCATCCCGAGACACACAACTGGTCAGGCAGCAGCCCTTGAGCCATATACAATGCTTCAGAAATAAGCTACTTGCAAAGAAAACACACAGACAGAAAAGGAAATCCTCCAATTTTCTGCCACACCTTCCACTGTGGGCATTTTTTAGATCCAGCAGCAACACTGTTATATAAAACGTTCCCCACAGAGAAGCGCAAGGCCGGGTTTTCATTCAATACTTCCCATGTACTGCACTGTACAAAGCTGGTGCTCCTGTGTGTCTACATTTAGTTATTTCAGAGAGCTGCTTATTAAAAAGGAGTATTTTCAGCACGACTGTTCAAGCATGACCCACATTCACAGTTGTTTTTATAGCATGTTCAGGAAAAAGAACACGTAGGAAATTCAGGAAGGAAAAAACGCAATTTTCTATCTGCAACACAGCTATGTAGAGCATGCAAAGCAAGTACAATCAGGCAAAGATACAGTGGTATACAAAAAAATCCAAAACCTTGAGCTTATGAAGAAAAGCCCTTTTAACTTTCACTTCCAAGTTTATCAAGTATCCCTTTCACTTCATTTTTTTTATGGTCCCTTAGAAATGGATCCCTGCAAAGGGGAGTTGAACTAGGTAAGTATAGTAACGTGACACGTTAAAAGAGCAAAGGTGCTTCTTGTATAGATATGTCGCAGGAAGATCATTGGGAAAGTTATGAGAATGGCAGATGGTGGGGAGGAATTAAGATTGGCACTGCCAGAAAGCCAGTCCCAAAATAAATCTCACAGGTGAAACCAGTATCTGGAATAATAAGGTTCAAGCTTTTGTAAAAACTATGAAAAATGAACAGTATGATATGATCATTTCCACCTAACTTCTTGTTCTCTGTATTCTGGTTTGCTAATAAACCGCTGAGCAAAGCAACCTATTTTCTTCTCCTCTGCAGGTAGGAAGCTTCTGCAGAAGGAAGCAGCAGCATGTGACTTGCAGACAGACACAGCTCTGTGCTGCTGTCTGAAGTGGGATAAATTGTAGGGCTACAACAAGTTTCAGAAGTTATAAGAGCTTAAAGAGGCACATAACTGGCATTTGGCTGTTTTAACACAACAGTCCCTGTCACAAATAATAAATCTTCCGAAAGCAAGCGGATCCTTCCAGCTTGAAACAAGCATTTTAAACCCAAGAACTTGATACTGACATGTACAAAAGAGCCTATTTTAATTCATGGTAATCACTCAGCAAGCTTGGCTGGAAACACTGCTATTGTTTTTAATAGGATCTGTCTACTGGACAGCCAAAGAGTTCAGAAGGCAGACATACTTGCTGCAGATGTTTGTTTACATGGTACATCAAAATGCTCCAGAGACATGAAAGAGGATGACACATTTTAGTTCTCCTTCGTCAACTGCTACATCACTGACGGGTTACCAAAATTACAGTGGAGTGCAATAAAATTGCCAAATTCAAAGAAGAGAGTCAATAGTGTACTCCTCCTTTTTTAAAATGAGTACCATCTCTTCATATTGCTGTAAGTTCCTGGATTCTTGACCACATTTTACTAGTAATTACTTTGATCTTAAAAGGTATTTGCAGATTCCATAAGTGATCCATCATAATGATTGGTTATAGGCTTGAGCAAACTCGTTCCTCATCACCGATGAGTTACAAAATATGTAAATGTTGTTTAGTTTATATCCACCACACATAACAACACTGTCTGATTTTGCCAAATGGCATTGGGTGTTGCTTTACTTTATCCAGAAGGGCACATTATTTCGTGATTAACTCAAATTGCATTTCCCTAATGATAGCAAGTGTTTTATAATTACATGTATTTCATGCAAAGTTGCTTAGTTAAGTCTGCTTTTTTTAATATGCATAAAAATCAGGGTCCACAGTACAGATATTTCTTCACACTGTCCTACTGACAGTTCTCAAGCCACTCTAAGCGGTCTCTCCTACTGGGAAATAAAGAGTCTATCTGACACATCTTTGACTTTTTTTTACAGAAGTCCTTTTACAAGCTGTTATCAAGAACAGTGATGCCAGGCAGCTGCTTCTGTGATGTCCTCTCCTTTGCAAAAACAGCACAGGGGTCCAAAAAACTGACTGCAGATAGGACATTTAACTGCTACTGCATGGGGGGGGAGGCGGGGAGCGGAATACTCCTCTGCTGTCTGTGCATCTCTAGCTGTTGCAAAAAACGGGGAGGTCAGAGTCATCAGTGTCCTTAGCTTTACTTTACAATATTTCTAATAACTTTACTTACAATATTTATAATCCGTAAAGATTTTAGAACTGCGTCGGGTGGACAACCCATCGCCATCAGATCAGGATAGATTCCTTCTTCTAACACATACTGGTTACCGGAGAATTCTTCTTGGTCATACATTATGCAGCTGCAGAAAGAAGTAGAAGAAATTGCCTCTTAAGAATTCTGGGCAAGTAAAACGATGCTAGTGTTCTCAGTCTTTAGCAAGAGCTACTGACAGAAACATTATTTACAATGTTTTGTCCTGACAAACTAAAGATTGATGTGCAAACTGCAAAGCATTGTTCTCTGTAAGTCCCCACAGGTGAAAACACTTCAGGTGTTGGAAAGCTTTTTAAAAAACTTTCACCATTTTAGTGGTTTTGCAATATTCATTCAATATAACTTACCTGCCATCTAAAATTTTTGAAGATTTCACAGCAAATGAAGCAATACATCTTGTGTTTTTTTCAAATATTTGGCAGTTACCCTTGAAATCAGGCTCTGAAAATAACTGGACCTTTAAAAAGTTACAAACATATTTAAAAACAATTCGTTCTTCAACCTTCAGTAACATGTCTCTACCATTATTTCTGTAACTAGATTAAAACATACTTAAAACACCCAGACTTCCTCAGTTACATATATTTTTTGTCACCTCTTTAGTGTTGCCAACCTTGTTCAAGACTGCAAGGTAACAATACCAAAAATTACTTTTGGCTATAAACCACTCACTAACATACAAAATAATTAAAACAACATTAACAAAGATAACTCCTTGGACGATCTGCTGGAGAAGTGTCCTGGTTTCAGCTGGGACAGAGTTAATTTTCTCCCAGTAGCTGCTGTGCTTTGGATTCAGTATGAGAAGAATGTTGATAACACACTGATGTTTTTAGCTGTTGCTAAGAAATCAAAGACTTTTTTCAGTTTCCCATGTTTGGCTAATAAGCAGGTGTGCAGGAGCTGGGAGGGAGCACAGCCAGGCAGCCAGCCCAAGCTGGCCGATGGAAATATTCCATACCATGGACGTCATGCTCAGTTTATGAATGGGGGTTGGCTGAAGGGCAGGAATCCACAAGTTCTGCAATCGCTGCTTGGGATGGCAATCGATCACCGGGTGGTGAGAAACTGTATCGTGCATTACTTGTTTTGTATATTTGTTGTTATTATTATCATCATTATTCTCTCTTCCTTTTTCTGTCCTATTAAATTGTCTTTATTTTAGCCCATGAGTTTTACTTTTTGTCCATTCTCGAAGGAGCGAGTGAGTGGCTGCGTGGTCCCAGTTGCTGGCGAGCAGCTGCATGGTCCTAGGTGCTGGCTGGGGCTAAACCCCAAGAAGATTTCTAAATTCCCACAGAATGGCCAGAATAGGCACATCTTTAGTAAAGGGCCATAAACGGTTTTGTTTCAGATTATGAATCCATTTAATCTCCAGAATACATACCCTTCCCACTAAATGAAACTATGTGTCTCTCAGAACATAAATGGTGGATTATCTTGGCAAAGGACTCAGCCAGCCAGTGTGCCAACAGGCATGGCATATATTCCCAGGGCAGATGGGCTGTATGTGCGTTTTACAGCTATAGTTACAGTCACATCAGTTGTTCTTTCTCTGCTCAGAGGATAAGGGAGGATACGTTACTCAGAGTCTTTTGTCCTTGTTAAAAAGAAAAAAAAATTCTGAGCAGCAAACCTGCTAATTTGGTTAGAGGATAATTAACCCTGATCACACAGAAGTCATTCACATTATCACATGCCTACCAGCTTTATTCACTCTTAACAGAGATACGAGTGTGGGCATGTACAGCGTTCTCCAAAGAGGAACATGCTGACGAGGGGTGCAGTCTGTTGACTACAAGCCATTACTTCTTTGTTTCCTTAGGAATGACTTCTTAACAGGCACATAATATAGAGATTTAAATACTTTTTCCTGCACATAGCTGAAAATAAGCAGCCTTGAGATTTTTACTCCCCACAGTTTATACATTATCCCTATGCAGGAGATTCCAGAGAGGCATGCTACTAACCAAGAATGCAAAATGAAACAGTTAGTTCTCCCTAGTTTTTAATTCCATGACATACTCACCATTTTGACTGAAATGAAACAAAAGTAACTTTGTACGGTGACAAATATGGAAGGGTTCAGAATTACAAAAGGATAAAAAAGCCACCCATTAGCCTCACTGTCAAAACTACGTACTAGTAGTTGCACACAGGAGACAGTCCAATGTAAAAATCTGCGAACTCACCAAAGAGACAAGTTCTCCCTACCATTTCCTTCTCATAGTTATTGACAAAGATGGCCCTAACTTTTAAGCAGAACTCAACAGTATTTGTAAGTGAATGAGATTCCCTTAAAGTGCAACCACCTTTAGCAGAACTGTTAACCAAAGAACTAGGTTCAAAAGGCATTAAGTCACAACAATACCATGAACAACAACATCTTACTTGCAGAGTCCTCGCCTGAGCAACAGACTCCAGGTACCTGCACCTCTGCATAGAGGGCTGTGGGCTCCGGCTCCTCAGAACAATCACCGATACACCAAAACAGCTCACTTGCTGAACCAAAACATTGCCTGTGCCCTGAGAAAGTTCTGATGGCAGCTGTGTATGAAATCCCACCTTCCTCAGGCCTTAATGTGCCTTACTTGAGAGTTTTGGAGAACAGCCTTCCTTCACCTGCAGTTCTCACTTTTTGTCTGACTAGTCAACCATCTGTGCAAAAACCTGGGTTTTAACAGTAGACAAAAAGCCACTTCTTTATTTACACACGTGATAGACATTACACAGTATGTTTCATGCACTTAGAGAAGCATCTTACCTTGACTTTACCCCTTTCACTTCCAACAATATCCTGCAAAAGTTTGGAGGAGGGAAAAAAAGGGAAAAAAATATTTTCAACAGTGATAAAATAACAAACACAAAAAAGTTTACTATTAATTATTGTTTAAAGAATGTAAATTAACCAAATTTGATAGAAAAAGTATAGCTCCAAATACTTCAGAATAAACTTGCAAAACAAGCATAAAACAAACTCCTTACCATAACGATGGGCTGAACTGAAGATATTTTGCAATTCTTTCCCCCCCATGCCTCAATGCTGGGATATAGCCCTTTAGCCAGTATATACTGCTCCCCTGTAAACTCAGGATTCTCGTAAGCCACCCACCTAAGACAGAGAGAAAAGGGCGATGGGCAGAAGTCACACTACTTTTCCAAAATACAGATGTGTATATTCATTATTGTATTAATGTAAGAACAAATAAAAATTTCTCCCTTCAAGTGCCGAACTGTGAATGCTATTAAAACCCTAAACAAACCCGTGTATCTGATACTCCAAAATCCATGCAAATTTCACTTCCATTCACCCTGCTATGTCAATATCAATCAGAGTGAATCAGCTACAGCAGACCACACGTTCAAGTATATCATCTGCTAGATATCCTAACAGCCGTCTCAAACATTTTGAGATGTTTCACAATCCTGTTATTTTATCTAGATCAAGTTCTTCTCCAGATAAAGACAGATATCAGAATACTTTTTTTTGGATAAAACTAACTTTCAGAGTCATCTGGGCAGTAAAGATAGGAATACCAAAATTTAATGTTGCCTGTACCTACAGTTCAGTTGCGTTTAAGCAAAGACACATCCCAACAGAAAACTGAGTTGCAACAACAAGCACATATGCTAATGAGAGCAGGCTGCTCCCTGCTAGGAATCACAGACATCAGCAGGAAGAACATCCTTGGAAGTTAAGCATTAAAACCATCACAAATTTGACCAGATTAATGTATTTAAATTCAAAGCCATTATTATGACTACTCAGTCATATCTTGCGCCTGACACAGGCCACAAACTCAAATTTCTGCATCAAGCCCGTAACTTCTCAGTCAGAATATGCCTCTTTGAAAGATGCTGAACTTATGAAATACACACTTGAAGTATTAGAAAAGCAACCAAATCACTACATATATCTCTCCGATGTTCAATCACCCCTGCAGCGCTTTATCTTAGTCTGAAGCATCTCCTAATCAGCTAGTCTTCCTATGCGCAGTCTACTACATTCAATAAACCTTCTATTATGGCGTTCTTCTAACCCTGGCTCCATACTGAAAGCATTCCCGCATCAGCACTACCTTTGGCTTTGTGATAACCTGCCTATCTTCCGCTGCCTTTCACCGCTACACTTCCAAACTTTCCCATAAATACATTCTGGCTCTTTTTTAAACTCATCCTTTTTTTGTTTGTTTTTTTCATTTCTGAGTGCAGATATTAGAGCTAGCCACAGTAATAGCTGAGTTTCATTCATTATATTTATGCAGGGATCAGGACATCCTGCTGGTTCCTCATTCTACAAGATAATCTTCTACTCATAGTCAACCAGCTTTTAATTTTAGCCAATGTGTTGCACAATGAGCGTACGCTAGGTTACACCAAAACCCACTTGCAGCACAGTCTTCTTACAGAGCTTCAACACTAATGAAAAATTTCACATCATAAAGCAATAAAATGATACGGAACTTCTAATCTGCAGTGGTGGCTAACTCTCACCATCTAAATTCATCATAAAATTTGTGTGTGTCGAGCAACTAGATTCTATAAAGCTGCAGTTTTATTCCAAGAACAAATGCCAGAGTCTCTGCAGATACAAGAAGTGCGATAATTTCAAACTGAAATAAAGCTGCATCAACTTGTATGTGCTGAGAGTATAAAATCTGTATTACTTTGTCCATGGCAAACGCTCGCACAGTGATTCACATTTATCACTATTCACATCTCTTGGTTTGCCTCAGATATAATCAATTATTCTAACTTGTTATGCACTAATTACTTAAGGCATATTTCAAGGCACATTTCAAAATCACCTCACAGTAATTCATCAAAGAGACATTGGTATGTACAACAAATCGAGCAGACAGTTCAGATGTCGCAGGTGTGTCTATACCTGTATGCCACATGTACCAAAAGCTGTGAAAATGAGGTCTCCTTAACCAATTTCTTCAGCAGACATTCATTAGATTTTTCAGTGCACAAATGCCAGCATATCACTACAGTGCATGATAGTTTAACTTGATTGACATCTATGCAAACAAGCATTTCTGGTATTAAGCGAATGATAAAACATACCAAATGCCTCCTAAGAATCTCTCCATAGCAGTCATTTAGTTTCCCCCCACCTAAAAAGAGCCCTGAATACAGAAGTTATCAACATATCTCGCTTTAAGCACATGTTTACGTTGAAATCAATGAGATTTAAGTACGTAAGTACCACTCTCCCATGCAGGTCAGCCCATGGCGTTAAGAGAGTTTCTTGAGTCAAGGCTCACTGGTGAAATACTTGTGCTTTTCCACTTCTTTCAGAAGTCCATACAAGCTGCTGAGAGTAGCAATAACAACATCAAGGACAGACAGCTGAATTCAGTACCAGCTAAACCTGTCAGACCTCAAGACTATCCCTAGGAAGCAGCACGGCCTTAATACAACTTCTGACTAATAGAAAAGCCTGAAGAGCAAGACATTGCCTCCATATCTGAGCAAGAGAGTCACATCCCACCTGCCAGGCACCACAAGAACTGAAGTACTGCTCTGCAGCATGGCAACAACATCCCTGCCCCACGGGGAGCGAGTTCTTCTAACACAACAGTTTTTGTAACCCCCAGCCCTACAAATTGCCTTCCTTAGGCTGAGCAACAGCCTCATCCCAGGTTGCTGTCAGCGTGGTGCTGGAGACCTTCAGTTCCCTGCACCATCCATGCCCCTGGAACCAGAGATGTAGAGAAAAGCACCATTTATGCATTGTTAGTACTATTACACACACAGCATCCTTCCCCACAGCCTTCTATATACAATGTCTAGAAAGCACGTTTCCAAATGGAGTCTGGAAGAACAGCCACGACAAGAACCCAAACACAGATAACTTGCCAAAAATCAGCTTTGCTCACGGTTAAACCTAACTTTACCTAACTTCATATTTTAAAACATTGGCCATTTCTCATCACGTATGCTCTTTCTAATGTTATCTGAGAGGAGCAATCTCTGTTTTTGCATTGCTCAGACTCATCTTACGATAGGACAGACTACCTAAATCCTGGAAGGACCTTCTCTCTCAGCTACAGCAGAAATGGCAATACCTTCATTAACCTAAGTGGCATAGTTTTAAAAAGTAAGCTTTTAGGCACAGAAGCACTCCTTCAGGTCTGATATTGAATCCACAATCTTTAAAAACTGAAATACTACGTGGAGACAACAGGTTTAAATTGGCCTACACGTGCTAATCACACACAGCCCAGGGACCTGTAAACTTTAGTTTCATGACTCCTTGAAAGGTTTTTTTGAAGGTCAGTTCAGCTCAGTTCAGAGATGGAGGGAAGTGGAAGCTTTGTTTGAGATATTCTCGCATGGGGCACTACTCAAGGCCTCTTGCCCTTTTCAGCTCCCAGGGGAGGTTTGCTCTTGTGTGTTGTTTTACTTTCACCCATGTTACCTTCCCAAGTGCATCTAGATTAAATTTACTACATTCTGGCTCCTGTATATGAACTACTCATCACCTAGTAATTTCCTTAATATCACTATCCATATGTACACCAGAAACAGCCAAATCTGCACTGTGGACTAATCACTTGAAAATTAGGGGAAAACCAGGCTGATTACAGGACCACAGTAAAACAAATACCTATGTAAAAAAAAAAATCTGGGAAAGATCTTCCACCAAGTTCAAAAAGGATCAACTAAAAGACAGGGGCTTTTTCAGTGTTTTTGGCAAAAGTTCAGTGTTATGGATAAAGAAAAGGCACATTTCAAACATGCAATTCCTGTGATTTTGATCGCTATTAAATGTAAGCTTGAAGAGCTTTTAAGCAGAGAGGAAATCAAAGTTGTACAACAGTTGATTTTAGTACTTGTTTAAACTTGTAAAGGGTGTTACCTGTTGCTAGTAAATACTTCAATTTTCTGCCACTTAAAATTCCGCCAGTTTGGAAATAAAGATTAAACCCTACTGAAAGGCCTCTCCTATTTTCAGGCAGTTTAGATTGCTTTCTCCCACCCCAATGGCAGAAGAATAAAATATCCTGGATGTTATGGTTGGTCAATCTCTGAAGAATGCTCAAGGGTAAAACATTTTAACTTTTGAAGAAGTCAATCCTCACCACCTCAGGACATGTTTTTCAGAATGTCTTTACAATGAATTTAGCAAAGATGTTAAAATATTGCTTGGAAACATTCTTCAAAAACACAATAGCTGAAAATTTTAATGCAGCTAGCGCTCAATTACGCCAAAAGGGAAGATTCACTGCCCAAATGCAGAGCTGAGCTGTCTTCAGCATACAGTTTAGAGACGCAGTTTAGCTTAGAACTTGTTCAGTAGTATCTATGCACTGCAGTGTCAGGCTTTCTTTTCTTTGATATACCCTTTAAATTACGGAGCAATCAAAACAATTATGTGGGAAATACAGATTATCTGTTATCTGCTACTGATGTATCTGCTTACCCCAGATACCTGTAGTTAAAAAATTGCTACGAAAGGTTCATGGCTTCTTACATTTTTGACTTTTTTTTTTAATTAAGTATTTTCAACACGATACCAGGAAGGCTACTTCAAAATCTTACGACAAGCTTTTACTGAATCTGTCACAGTTCATTATGACATCATCTACATTACAGTCTAAACAGCTCAGGAAATTGCTCAAGGGATTATTCATCGCTCTATGACTGATTTCTTGGAAGGAAAGACATAAAAATTTTCTACCTGAACAGTTACTTAACACTTAAAATGAAGCATTTTATTACCAAGTATGACTTAATGTGAATCTTTCAACCTTTCTGACACATTAGCATTTAGTAAGAACACCACCCCAAAACCCCCAAACACTCACAACCTCTTTGGAAACAAAAGGGTCATACAAGACTCCTAAGAGCTGAAAGCTAGTCACCTGTTACCAGCAACGCATCTAAATTTTTAAAAAGCTTATTCCTACAAATTACATCTTTAAGAGACTACAAGGGGAGATTACAGGAGCAGCAGCGGAGTCTGTGGGATGAGCATTGTCTATAATGACTTCTAGCCGCCTTTGCCATCAGAGTATTAGAGTCACTCTTAATTACTAGAGCGCTCAAACTCAAGTATGATTCCTATCTCAGCTGCAACAGACGTCTACCAGAACAACTACACAAAGGACATGATAGGTAACCCACAATTTGCTTCCCAGCCTGCAGAGGTGACTCTTTCCCATGAATCTCCCTTGCATATTACAGCAGACAAAAGGGCACAGTGGCTTCAAAGTTCACCAGGCAGAAAAAAACCTGCTGTCGCACCATATTCACATAAAAATTAAAAGCATTCCTCTGGAACACACTGAGCTTGATTCTACAACCTTTATCCAGACAAAACTTGCAGAGATATCACACAGGTAAGATACAGAAAGATTGAAGGTGTGGCTGAGTAAGGCAGAGCTTTCAGCAAGTCACCTGCATACCAGGCAGGGAGAGAGACTGTATGTCTCATGCTCTTTTGGTTCTACTACTTTCAGTAAATTTTGTATATTTGGATACATGATTGCTAATACTTGTCTGTAGTTCAAAAATACGCTGATGCAGTCTGCAAGGCTGTGAAACTTAATCTGCAACTGATGTACTAAACAAATCAAACAGCAAAGTCTATCAACTTATCAACTGCGTGTGACAACACATGTGGCACAAAGAGTAAGAGCTGTTAATGGCCAAGTCAATGCAAAGGTTTGGGAACAACTGCGTTAAAAAAAAAAACAATGAAAAACAATGCCATGGTACTAAAACACTATTAACCTATAGGATTCACTGCAAAAGCAACGTTACTTTTCAGAACAGTTAAAAGTCTCCTTAATATCTGAATGTATTGGTGAGCATGGTATGAGTTATCTCCATTTTACACACAACTGAGAGAAAGGGCAATGGATTTGCCTCTGGTCAAACACAAGAAGCCTGGAATTTAGTTTCAAAACTGGAAATCAGTTCCATAAAAATTTTGCTGTTGAAACGCTTTAAAAAAAAACATACAGCCATGAGAACATGCTATTTCTACCTCTCCAATGAAATTTTATCTCATACTTTCATACCCTGTGTATCAGTAAGTCAACATGTCCTACCATGACAAGGAAACACATTTACTGTACTTATTCACAGAAACTTTACTTTTCATATTCTGCAGTCAAGGGCAGAAAATTTTACCTGAAGACTCCACACAGACATTAGAAGTCAGCGTGCTGAAAAGCATCTGCAAATACTATTAAACTCTAAAAAGAATAGCACATTTAAAATTAAGCAACGATTAAAAATATCACTTACACGCCACTTAGCACATTTATAGACTGTGTCCTCAGCCCATATCCAGTGTCCTTCAGATTGGAAATAATTCCCAACACATTAATATTGGAACCCTTTGATCCAAAGTCCTTTTCATTGTACATTATCATATGGGAGCTTGTGAAGTCCTGTTAAAACAGAAGGAAGCGTCATAAGGAAAATGCAACATGACATCTCGGTGCACTCAGGAGATGCCTACCATATGTTCTTGGAACTTACGCCAACAATCGGTCGCAGCGACTGCAACTGTTCATCATAGCCACCCCAGTCCATCCAATCCCGATACGCTCCTTCCTCCAGCAAGTACTGATGGCCTTCAAACCCAGGCTTCTCATAAGCAACCCAACTAAACAACAACAACAGCAGAGTTTGCGTGTGAAAATGGACAACTGCCACTCCATGGTGTTATGTAGCAGATACAGATGTGTGAAATTTGTTCTTTGGCTGTGAATATTTGCAAATTTAACCCAGGCATACATCTAGAGACAAAAACTAGGAAAACAGAGAAAATACACGGGTACTGAATTTGTCCACTGCAATTTCCAGCCTATGGAGCAACTACTTCAGCTGAAGGGAAAATACTGGTGGTGCTTTCCCACACTTACACTCCTCCCAGCACTTTCATGGATCCCACTGATGTAAGTGGAAGTCTTGTCTTTTCTTCTGATTTCTTGTCATCAAGCATAAAAATCTCTGATTCTACTTCCACATGTCTCCCTTCAAAAAAAGGCTTCTCATAAATGATTACCTGTAGTGGAAATGAAGAAAAATCGCAGAGAGCAAGATAAATTCCGACAAGAGTTTCTTTTGCAGAGGCACGTAGAGGGAGAAGGCAAGATTATGAAACTAATTAGTGAGATCTCTCCATTCTCTTCAAGGGGTCTTTCCCTTAGAGATGCAACATGAGGGCTTCAAGTTCATTACCCATCTGCATTATCCAGACAGCTGTTAATACTGTCATACATGTATGCAACGGATGCATAAACGCAACTGAAATTGCAGTTTCATGGTGTGGTCACATACAGTAGGACCAGCCACTCAACCATCAATAGTTGGTACATGATCAAGATGTATTTATCTACCCAGGTGTTGTGTTAGAAAATACCTCTGGACAATCAAATATTGACTTTTACCTTTGGCTCTCCACTGAATTCAACTTTGCGACCACCCTGTTAAAAAAAGAAAAAAAAAAAAAGAAAAAAGAAAAAAAAATAATTTGTCTATACTTAGACAACTCATAGGCAACTGTAAGTCATCAACTCTTCACAAAAAGACAGAATTAAGATGAAACCTTCCTTGAAGCACACAAGTGAAAGTAAGAAGGCAGATTAAAGGCAGAATTGGATGCAATCAAATGTTGAAAGTTCAGTAATTTTATAGACTAAAGATTTTGTTTTTTAAAGGGTTACATTTTTATGAGTCTTGAAAAATCTAGCCACCTTAACACATTATTTCTATCACATAAACACAGGTCACGTAACTTGAAAGTAATAACAGTATTTTACCATTTTCAAGGGCCTCATGGACCTGATGTAGGCTTCCTTCTTCTCCCAGAACGCTAAATTAGGATATTCACCAGGCTCCAACATTAAAGGGACTCCCTGGAAACCAGGTTCTTCATAAATTAGCCATCTAAAAGCAGGAGGGGGGAGGGTGGCGGGAGGAAAGCAAAAGATAAAAAACCCAGAACATTTCTGAACAACAAAGAACAACACAGTATGCTTAAAAAAAGACATCACTGTACCCTTAATAAAAATTTGTTTCTCTACCATCAAACTTGCCAGGTACAAGCTGGCATGCTGGCCAACTTCTATGCCTGTGCAGGAACCACCAATAATGCATGTGTTTTGTTTGAACAGGTGAAAAAAAAAAAAAAAAAAAAAAAAAAAAAA
>Ga0065711_1036777_pt1 | contig 20593 bp, 13 predicted proteins | sample Hoacrofraction12_FD_59098 | JGI IMG/M metagenome (GOLD analysis project Ga0065711, IMG submission 59098) | Hoatzin crop microbial communities from Cojedes, Venezuela - Epithelial fraction 12 v2 (version 2) | ecosystem: Host-associated > Birds > Digestive system > Esophagus > Crop | place...
TGTCTGTGGGGCTGGGTCACCTCCCTCCAGCTGCTGGCAAGGCTTTGCCCGCTGCAGCCCGGGGCACCACTCGCCGCCGCCCTTGGGCGAGGGCACCTTGCTGGCTCCTGGTCAACTTGGTGTCCACCAGGGCCTTTCCAGCTGCTTTGCCAAGCTGCTTTTGCTCACGAGTATGTGTGGAAGTGTCCCGTGACGCTTCGTGCCCGTGCCGGTGCCATCGGCAGTTGGTCCCACCTTCTCTCTGCAGGAGACCCCGTGCCAGTGCCGTGAGGGTGAGCAGGGCATGTTTCCTCCAGCCAAAGCAGTGGTCCAAGTGGAAAGGCTCGCTCTTGTTACAGCCCAGGGAGAAAGAGGATGCACCCTGGCAACAGAGTCCAGAGAACAGAGTTTCCACAGAACTCCGTATTTGTCCTTTTTTCCTTAATCCCTGCTTAGGCTTCCATTCACCTACTTGTAGACAATGTGTGCAGAGATTCTTATTTTGAAGCCTAGGTTTGAAATCTGCTTCAGCTTCAGTGGAATTCAGGCCTGAGTTTACAGAAGGTTGCTTTTGTGAAAAGTAGGTTTCAAACTCTTCCTCAACTAGTAAGCATATGCTTATAAAGTATTAAGGTGTGCAAGGGTATAAGAATGGATAACACAGTGGTATGCCAAATTTGCAAAGTTGAGCATGTACTGAATTAACCTAGAAACCAGGCATGTTTTTATAGCTGGTGTTAATTCTGGACTGCTCCTGTTGAAAATGTGTCTACCAGGACAGGGAGAATAAGGTGATGCTAACCTAATAATGTTACAAGTTAGCCATTCTGTGGTTAAGGGCTCTACATGTGAAGCACATGAAATACTTGCTGGTGACTGACTGGTGTCATGACTGTTGTCTTATGTTCCATGTTACAATCAATACGTGCACAAAGACTAGCAAGCCTCAAATGCATTAAGAGCATGCGAGCAGTGTTTCTGGGTCTGTCAAAGGGTCCGTGTTTTTTCTGGTGCTTTCCTTGCTACTGCCCAGCATTCGGCTGGTACGGTCATGGGCATACACGCAACCAGTCCAGCTTCTGTTTTCCAGGGAGCTGATCACTACGTATATGACAGACAGTAGACAAAACCTAGTTCTTCGTATTCTTTCTGTTGTTTTGCTAAAGAATCTGAAGTTGTATATATCTTTTTTTCTGTTTATATTTACATTGGAACTTTATTGGGTCCAGACTAAACAGAATTTCTCTACTTGACTGCAGCAAAAGTCGGGGTGAGCCCTCAGTTAATAACCAGCCGTTCGTTAACTTTGTTTTTGAAATACAGCAAACCGTAGTGGAATAGGAAACTGAGACAGCTAGGGACATTGGCTGGATTTTCTGGAATGCGGTGGAAATTTTTTTAAGGAACATTTTTAGTAGTAGCATGAAAATTGTAGGAGTGGCATATGAGAGTGAAGTATCTTTGTTCAGCTAAAGTAGTGGAGGATGCACTGGGTCTGTTGCTAAGTCAGAGCTACTGCTCTAGGCAAATGGCTTTTTAGAATTAGAAGCCATTACTGTCTGAAGTGACACATTTAGATGTCTACATGAGTAATTAGCTCACACAGCAAAGCTGCAGCTACCTGATAGCACAATGTTTTTCTCACTCTGGAGTTTTTTTTATTCACCTAAAACTTTCCAACGGTCATCACTACTAGTTTATTGAGTGTATGACAAATAAGTAGTAAATGAAGGTGTTTTCATGTATGAGAACAATCTGCATGTTTACATTTTTAACAGCTGTTGCAAGGATGTAATTGAGACCCTGAAGAGCTTTTGCTCTTTATACTACTGAAAGCCACACTAAACATCTTTTTGCAAATTTCCAGTTTGGAGAGCTGCAGAGTAATTATTCAAGTGTTTATGCGGAAGAAAAAAAAATAATCTTCCTTCAGAGACAATATTTTGCTGCAGATTTTGGTTCTCTCTTTTCTGTTTCATCTGCCTTCTCCAGCTCAAAAATGTTTACTTCCTCAGAAATTGTTCTCGTTTGATATGATAGAATATTTTTGTGTAGTAGCTGAAAAGGAACTGGACCTGTCCTTTGCCAGTCAAATACCACACTGAATTCTCATTTCCATGATGCGTGCAGTTTTCCTTTGCTTATTAAAGAAAATTGCCAAACTTCTTGTATTGCTCCCATACAGCTGCTGGAGACTGTGTATCAATCTGAGTGTGTATGGCCTGGCATTGCTTTTTGCAACAGAGCTGAAAATCTGTGCCAAATTGTATCATAACCCAGGAATGAAAATAATAGGGATGTCTTACTTCACATATATTCTTTGGAGATTGTTATAACCAAGTGCAAGTAAATAAGAAAAATATAGATAGTTGATATTTCTAATTTAATCTTTGACATCTAAATAAGTCATTTTAATATTAAAATTATTTTCACTATACTTTCTGCATGAGAAATCAAAAGAATCTATGTTTTTAATAAAATTTATGCAGGAAAGCATTGACAAAAAATCCTAGAGTACTTTTAACATTTGTTCCTACATCAGCCATGCTGAGATGAGGCTTAAAAGCCCACCAGAGTATTCACATTTGCCTCAGTGCTGTTGGTAAAAGCTGTAATTATCTGTATCTTTTGAAAATGCTTAAAATGAAGCACAACCTAATTCTCAGTTATGGAACAACGTAATACAGCAAAGACATTATCATCTATTTTTTCATTATAAGATGCGAACGCATAACCAGGAAGAACACTAACAGAATTATTTCATAGCAAACCTTTGCAATACATAACCATTTAGTGGAGCACTGAAAATCAGAACTTAGTCTGACTTTGTCACAGCAGAACACTTCTATTGTATAGGTAGACAAAAAGCCTGACTTTCTGGGATATTTTCACTCTCACAGTCTTGTTTCCTTTCCTTTAATTATCAGTAACTTCACTACGCAGCGATTTTTGTGGGGGTTTAGGGTTAGCCTAATTGCTTTCCCCTTCACCCTTGACGGCCTTAGTGGGGCTAGCATCTCCAGCAGAGTCCCTTGGGCCTTACTGCTGCTGAATAATGCATGCCGGAGCTCTGTACCCCAGAGCAACTTTTACCCACCCATATTGCAGGGCTTAGCAAAGTGAAGTATGATCCCAGCAGAGTCTGAACGTAGACTGGGGTAGAAGTAGGCAAGGCTGGCAATGACCTAATTAGGAGCCAAGGGACCAGGAGGGACCATAGGGTTTACATGACCATGCCTAGCCCTTGGTTAAAGACATCCAGGATTTTTGCTTGGATTTGTTTCACTGAAATATAAAAGCAGCCACTGACACCTTTCAATTGTTCCTCTGTCCACATCTTTTACAATTCTCTAGTTGTTTTTACTGCTGAAACCTAACAGCTGAGGAGAAACTTCCAAATGTGTTGTGACAGGGAAGGGCATACTGCCCTTTTTACCTTCTGAAATTTTAAATTCTTAACTGTTCAGTTGTATATGCAGTTCAGGGGAAAAGCAAATGGGAAGAAACAACAGTGGAGCAAGGGGTCCTAGATGGGAACAAGTGTGCCAGGTCAGGTAAAATGCTCATCTAGCCCAGTATTGGCTTTCTGGAAGTAAGCAAAGGGGAAGTGCAGGGAAGAAAGGGAGAAGTAGGGGAAGAATGCAAAGGCACAGAGAAGTAAAGCAAACGTGCTGGTATTTCCTACCCCCATTCTGTTATTCCAAACCAGAAGCAGTATCTTTGTATCTAATAATGCTTGGTGGATTTTTAGTCCATGACTTTAAGTAGTTACACCTATGAACTTCTGATATCTCAAACATTTAGCAGCAGTGAATTCCAAGGTTTAGCTATACTGTGTTGCAGATCTTCATTCCCCATTTTATTTTCAACCTGCCACATAATTTTATTTGACGACCTCTAGTCCTTGTATAGGAGAAGAATACTCATTCCTCATTCACCTGCTCCCTGCCATGACTTTTTTTAGTGCTCTGTCTTATTGTCTCCTTAGTCATCCCTTTCCCAGGGTAAAGAGCCCTTGTCTAGTTGGTCATTCCTTATCATTCCCTGCCTCTGATCAGTCTTCTGTTTTCATCTTCAGTATGGTTCCTCCTGTTCTCTTTGTAGCTTGTAGAGCTCACTAATGTAGCTACACGGATTCTGTCATACACAATCCTGCAATTTAAGGTCTGGAAGTGAGAAGCTGAACTGGGTCAGACCAAAAGTTTTGTTTCTGTCCTGTCTCAGAATATTCATTAACAAGTATCTAGGGAAGCATGTAAGACTAGACCGTTCTTTGAGAAGATTTGCACTTTAAACCTCAGTTTCATGCACTGCAAGTTGTTTTTTTGTTCGTTTTTTAAATGGCGCAAGATTTAAACTTGTCCAAAAAGCAGTTTTTAACCCTTCTCAATCCTGACTTTGACTCTTACTGTCCAGTAATAAAGTAAAAAGGTGACTTAGTCTGCTGATTGCATGTTCTATTGCTTGGGAATCTTAAAAACAGGAAGAGATTTCCTGGAAAAAACCCTTTGAAATCTGAAGCTAGCCCTGCTCAAAATTTGTTCTCCAGTAACAAATAAATACAGAATGCTGCAAAATGCAATCAGTGTAACAGATCCTGAACTGATGACTGTGTTAATTATTGCTGAAGCCTGTTTTGGGGCAGTATAATGGTCTGGACAAACTGACAAGTGTCCACCCCCTTTAGACCTTCTATTACTCCCATAAACCTTCCCTCATTAACATTTTGGTGACCTAAGAAACTGATCATATATAAATTTAATGACTGTACAAAGGAATGAATCACTTGAAATGCAATTAAAAACTGCTGCTTCAGCATGGATCTTTTAAGTTAGTTGGAAATAATTAACTTCAGGATGATTTATTGAAGAGATTAATCTTTCAGGTAGAGTTGGAGTAATCCACATACACGACCTCTTCAGAAGAATATTGCTCACTACAATTTTAATGGATAGAGGATGAGCTAAGATAGTATTACTTGCTTTTGCTACCACCCAATAGATGTTCTGCCTCAGTACCTCTTTGCGTATGTAATTTATTTTCACTGGCACATATCTAATTAGACAGTATCATATTTTGAACACTATCTTTCTTGATGCAAGGATATTACAAAAGGCAAGCCCTGAAGAATCTCACAGATCAGATCTTTCCATCTTTTGCAGCAGACATCAGCGTAAATACCAAGCCACAAACTGTTGGTTGGTTGTCAGATTTCCCACTGAAATCGTAAGCCACGAAGAGGTTAAGTATTCACGTAAGGTCCTATCGATTTCCAGTTAACAAAGATAATGTCTACAATCTATGGATACCGTAGCATAATATTCTCATTTCTCTGGGAAACAACTATTTGTTGATTGATTTGAAAGTGCATATATCCACATAACACAAAGGGTGCTCTTTGTGTCAGTTTTTGAATTCACAATTTTTGGTGTACTACTAGGCCTAACTTCTCTGTCAGTCAGTAGAATACAGTTACCTTACATACCCACTCTGAAAAAAAATCTGAGAAATTCTGTATACGTGTTTCTCCTGTCTTTCTCTGTGTTCTTCCCGGCACAGCTAACTCCCACTTCGGCTTAGAAAAGGAGACTGCCTTGCTCACATCATGATCTCTGACTTTTTATGGATTTCATCCAGTCTGAGCACAATCCTTAGATTGTTGAAAGCATATTCATCTGAAGTTCTTCCTGGAATCAGCTTTTAGTCTGACAAATAATAAGCTGTGTCATACCAGAAGGAACCAAGCATTACATTGCCTACATAATTCTTTTGAGGATCCAAATTGTTTTATATTGTTTGATTGTATGTTCCCATTATCAGCCTCCTTACATTTCATTCCCAGTGTACAGGAAGGACAGCAAATGAAGGCAGACAAGCTAGTTGCGGAAAAAGACTATTAGTTACACATGACAGTCCCTTCCTCAGAAAATGTCTGAGCTTGAGGAGCCCTCTGTTTTCTTTCCATGTCACAAATATGTCTCACATAATAAATGTCAGATAAATATCTTCACCGTAGTTGATAACTTAAGCTAACAGGAGGGAATTTCTGGAATGTCAGCTAGCAGGATCCCTTCCTGAAGGGTCCCTTGTTGCTGCACTTATTTTCAGTATCTTCTGTCAGTGATGTAAAAAAGTACCTTGAGCCTTTCTGTTATTAGGAGATGGCATGACAAAGCAATAGCAAAATGATCGCATGAATTAACCTGAATAGCTTTCTGCTGGAGTGAAGCTAGGCTTTCTACACACTAGAATGCATGTGTTCTTGAGCTTATTTTGCTTGCTCTACTCCATTAGCACTACTACAGTTTTATCTTCACCGCCCCACCACTTCCTTTCACTCACAATGCGTTTCATCACCTACAAGACCACGTCTGATCTCTTACTAGCTAAAAGACCTGAGCAATCAGCACATACAGAGCTTGACAGCAGAGCAGCAGCTGGGAAACTTGCAGTGCATGCTCTAATTTGGGAATGCCAGTCTGTGTATAAACAACTTCCGGTTTAATAACCCTACTTTTCATTAAAACTTGTTTTCTCTCTTTATCAACCAGCAAGCCCTGGCTGACACAGGAAGGAGCAATCTTGTGGTAATGACATTTCAAAAGACAAGTTAAATTTGTTTCTGTAGAAAAGGAAGGACATGAGGAGTAGGAAGTGCTGAGAAAAACAAATAGGATTATGAGAAGTTTATGATAGGACACCAGAAGGCCCCCCTTTGCACAACCTCCAAGTCTAGGCTAACACTGCAAATTAGCATGTGACAGAAAGCGTTGCCATGTGTCCCTATCTTTTTCTGCAAGAAGCTTTTTTTTCTCAGATGGTCTAAAAGCCTGAAAGGAAAACTTCCACCCTCAATTGAGTTACTCTCAGAGATAATTATGGCTTTTGCTCTTGGCAAATCCAGCCATCTCAGTCTCTAGTGCTGTAAGATCCATGCACAAGGACTTTATTCTCAGTACTACCAATGGCTTTTGTGTTAACTATGGATGTGTAGCTTTCGAAGTTTCCTGTTGTTTCCCCTTCTACCTCCAGAAATTGATTTTAAGCTAGGGAAGTTAATTTTCCTGTGTTTCATCTGTTGTCGGTACAGTAAAACAGTCACTGTCAAGGCTGATGCAGAGCACCTTCCCTTAGGCTCTTTCTCTCAGTTGCTGCTGTCTCTCCATGGATCACGTGGGAATCCTGAGGTGAGTCTCCCAAGCACAATGATCATCATGAACACCTCAGGGGCTTCAACTGACCTATCTGAAAAAAAAACCCCGTAGTATTTAACCCTGCTTATAAGGAACTTAGAAGACTGTGAATGAGGAATGCTAAACAGGTAGACATAATAATCACCAACTACTCAGAGTGGTAGTAGCTCTCTCCTCATGCAGTCTCTTCCTTTGCATGCAAATGAGCATGCTAACTGCAGAACTAACCCTCAATATGGCCATGTAATTTTATATGCCCTTTATCCAAGACTGGCAATGCTGCTTGCATCACAACAGCTGGCCCAGGGTTGGAGTCACTGGTTAAGAGATTTGCAGGATAACAGAATGATTGAGGTTGGCAGGCACCTCTGGAGACTCTGCTCCAACCCCATTCTCAAAGCAAGGTCACATAGAGCTGGTTGCCCAGGACCACATGCATCCCGATGACTTTTGAATATCTCCAAGAATGGAGGCTCCCCAACCTTTCTGGGCAACCTATTGCGGTGTTCAACTAACCTCACAGTGAAAAAAAACGGTGAAAAACACAGTATTGCGTTCAGACAGAATTTCATGTGTTTCAGTGTGTGTCCATACCCAAACTGATGGTTCTGTTTACAGTGTGGGATTCATTTCACTTAGAGACTGATTCAACCGACTTAAAGTGAGTCTCATAGGCAATGTCTATACAGCCAAATGAAAAAAGGGCCAGGTACAGACTGAGTTGCGTCTATACAGTGTGGGACCAGTCTACTCTGTGGCCAGTGTGTCTGAGAGCAAGTTGGAAGAGTCCCAAGCAGAGCCAGGGAGCAAGGTGAGGGGTAAGCAGTGTGGGTGGTCAAGGACCAGTGCTTGGGCTTGCTCTCTAACACTCTCTTGCCTGCCGCATGGCTGCACCCTGTGAGACGCAGCATTAATTTCCCCCTGAAGATGCCTGAAAGATTAGTTACGCCCATAGTACTTAACATCATCATCATGCAGAGGACTTCGTGCCATTAATGTAGCATTCCCTTGGCTCCTGAATGTGTAGTCTCTAAAGAGGACATAGGAAGGGAGACATTCAAAACACATACTCTCCATATATTATGGGATAGACACTGAGAATGTAATTTCTGTCTGCTTATAAAACAAACAGCATAGTAATAACATCAAAAAGTGACTTTATGTTCCCTGTTACACAAAGTTGTTGCAAATAGGTAAGCTACAACAAAAGGAGCTCCACACGATTTTAAATCCAAAAGAAGGATTGATTATTAGCTGGTCCGACCTACTGTATATGAGATAATTTCTGCATCAAATCACTAATTTTAAGATGTAGAATAAATGTTTTAAACTCTTACAGAACATTTAAATAAGTTTAGGTTACGAAATATGTTTGAATTTATTAAATAATTAGTTTATGGAAAACATGGCTAGAAAAAGGTATCATCCTTTCATGTCAAAATTTGTCTAGAAGTTCGTGTTGCATTCTGCATTAATATTTTTGTCTTGCTAGGTACTCTAAGGCAGAAGTCATGTCTTTTAATTGTTTTGTAGATAGTTCAAGGGGCTCAATAATTTCGTTTTGTGGACTGGGAAACATTTATCCTTTCTCTCAGCTGTCACTAATTTATACACATCCTTCTTGTTTTGCAGGTATCATACTTCCACTTGTGACTTCTCTACTTTCAGCCTTAAAAGTGGTACCATCACTGCCCTCCAGCCTAATATTCCAGTATTGCTATGTAGGCACTCGAAAAAACAGTTTTATCTTTTACAGTACTGCATTGCAACTGATCCAGGGTCTTGTAGGTAATCTGTGTCAGGAACAGGAAACCAACTCCATTTCCTAAATGTCAGTTCAGCGATTTACTCACTACAGAGTCACTGGAAAATAAATTACAGTGTAATCCAAAGTCTGGGGAAGTTTTGTAGTGATTCTCAGGGGCTTTAAAGCCAGGAGTTACTTCATTTTTGGCATTACATCTATATAGTTGAGTTCAGACCAAGCATTTCTTTTCCACTACAGAAACTGCCTCAAGGCACAGTGGTTGTTTGTCAGCTCTTCCTTTGCTTGTGTATGCTAACCCTACTCACATATTAGTAGTATTTCTGTTTTGTATTAAATCACTAACACAAAGCTTTGGGAACTTATTAGGAAAAGTTTAAGGTGCTCTCTTACATGGACATGGGAGAAGAGATGGGGGGTTTTGCAAACCCTCAGACAAAACAAATGTAAATACCATTGTCTTTAGTAGGGACCTTGTTTATCAGTCTTCAACATTGGAAAGGTATTTATTTTACCTTCATTTCTGCTTTCTTACAGATATCATTAACAAGAAGAATGTTTAGAAATAAAGTAATGGAACCTTATTTTGTTCCACAATGATGCTAGCTTGTTGTTTTTGTTTTCTCTTAATAACGTTTCCCTAATTCTGCTTTCCCAAAGGAATGACTGTGGGTGGAGACCCATTTATCTAGCTGCAGCACTTGCATCTTCATCCTAGGCACCTGGTGATTCCCCCAATACCTCTCTGTATGGAAATAAACAAACAAAGAAATAAATATTTTTTTATAATAAATAAATTACCTTCCTAGTTGTAGGAGAATGGTTAGGTGCTTTTGAAGACCTCCAGAGAAAGATCTGCTCCAACTAAAATGAATTTTTAAATTCATTAATGTCAATAACAAAGTGCTTAGTTTTGGTGATTAGGAGCTCTTTTTGGACATCTTCAAAAGCACCTTCTTTCCTCTGTTGTAGATTCATTTACTTGAGGAAGATTGATCCAACAGATAGCTACTTAACTGTTAGACGCAACCAAATCCCCAAATCCCAAAGAGAACAAAGGCAGAATTCTTTTCATATGGGATAACTCCTTTATCTTTATACCTGAATGTGGTATGACGAATTGTATTTATCACTTACTTTTGACCGTCTGTACTAAAATCTCCTTGGCATTTCAAACATCTCTTATAATTGTTTATGTTTATGCAAAATTTCATTCTTCTCAGGCTGTGAGACCAGATCAGGGGCCAAGGAGTCAGGTAATGCTGGAGGGTATAAGAACAAATTTTTCTCATGTGCATCAGGGATAAAACTCTGAGAACAGCATACAGCAGTCAGAAAGAATGAAGAAAATCCTTGGCGGTATCATTTTTAACAGTAGCCAGACAGCAAGGTTTTCCAGTGATACACTGCCTGAGGGTAACCATCCCTGGACAGTGCTATAACATTCCTTCATTCTGTACCATGTGTACTACCTGTGTACAGAAAGCTTGTGTTATCTATGATATTAGAAAAGTGTTTTGGGAACGTTACTGTTTTTAGTGGACATTTTATCTCTTTTTTTAAAAGAAAAAAGTGCTAACTCGCTCAGACATCACCTCCCTCCCGCTGCTAAGTTTTGGGCCTGTTGACCCACCTCAAACCATGTTGGAAGACAAGTAGGAGTTTCAAGGACAGTTATCGTACCACCCTTGTAATGAATAGTGATGTCTGAGTGGAAAGGAGGTCCAGGCTAATGGCCCAGCTAAGAGGAAGAAGGATCTGTCTGGTGCCTCAGTGCATGTGTTTGTCTAGGATAACAACAGCATTGCTCCCTGATGCTTCATTAGGGTTGCACTACAGACGTGGAGAAGTGCTGGGGCTATTATGAGAGGGGAGAGGCTGGGGGGAAGACTGTCTGCCTATAGTTGACCTGGGCTTTAGCTGATTTCCTGTTTATAGAACAACTATGCTTTTGAAACTCTTTACTTGTCAAATATGTGTGTTTCTGAGTAGCGGAGAAGAAGGCTCAATTTGCTCCATATTCCTTGATAGGAAAGTATTTTGACATAGTACCTACCCAAGGGACAGCTGTCATTTACTCTGTATGCTTACTCATATTCTTCCTTTCCTGTGTTTAAATGTTTTATCTATTGGCTATTACTACGCATGCTTATTGCTGTACAGCTTCTTATGCCTTTTTCAGGCAGTGCTGCTTGCTATTTCTCTGGTTAGATGGTCACATATTTCTCTTTTTTTTTCTACTCTTGGCAATAAAAAATGTATTCTGTTGTGTTTAAGCCATAATTCAATAAAAGAAAGGTTGCTGAGGTGCTTAGGACTGGTGATGGGGATGAGAACTTTTCTTATCAATGCAGAAGTACAGCAGCTGAAGGAATCTAATCTCAGGAACTAGGGTGTGATTATGGGAGCTTTACAAAAACAGCAAGGACCTGGATATGCTACAAGTGTCGCAAATACTAAACTGTGCTGATAACACCACTTTTCAGCACTTTCAGAGCCCTTTAGTAATGGCTCAAAATAAAGGAGTGCTCTGTGTTCATGACTATAATTGGTTCCAAGAGAGAGACTAAAATGTCTAACCGGTACCTACTCTGTGTGACAAAGGGAAAAGAAGAGGCCTGATAAATCGTAGTGAAGGACTTCTTACCTATTTGATGTAAGGACAACAATTTCACAATCATTACTTCCTCTGACATCAGGACCAGTAGGTGCTCTGTGAGGACAGGAAAACCACCCTCACCCCAATAACATGTAAGTGGCTATGTAAGCCCCACTGTATTCTCACACTGCACTCTTCTCACACATGCAGTGAAGATAGTCTTTATAAGTCTTTCATCCCCCAGTAGTGATTCCGATAAACCCTAAACCTGCACTGTGACCCTTAAAGTATCAGAAATCAACAGCAGAGACACTAAGTTTCCATGACCCAGCAGTTAAAAAAATAGTCTTTGCCACACAATACAACAGGTAACAGAAGAATAATGCACCTCAGAAGGTATCAGTGCAATTGAAGGAAGAAGATTGTTACTGATGGAAGACATCTTTAGCTAGCTTAGTTAAGTCTAAGCTAAATTAAATTTAAAGTTCTTATAAACTCCTGGTGGCACCAACAAGGAGAGTTTCTCTGTGTTTACAGAAGGAGCCATATCAGGCTGGAGCTTTCCACTATTTTAGCACTAAGCTAATTTTCAAATCACTAGGACAAGTGCATATACCTGTTATTTACTTCTGAGCTGGCGTAAATAGTTTCTGGAAAACACTAGCTCATCTCTTCCATTCTTCCCGTTGTTCTGTTCCCTGCAAGCAGTGTTTACCCTAAAGAGCATGCTGGTGAGGCCTCCAAGTTTTATGGTGAAGGTGGTTATATTCTCTTAAGTTTTATTTCCCTAAAAGTAGCTAGGATTCAAAAATCTTCTTTGCTTAATGTATCTGAATCTTAGAAGTTGAAAGTCAAAAAGATTGATTTGCCATTATTGAAAGTAAGACCTTATTATTACATATGGGTCAATTTGTGGTTTTCATATCTATTAATCACAGATCTTTACAGACGCAGAGAGAAACAAAGATATTGGTTACATTCAAGTTACATTTCTAAATCTTTTTTTCAAGTATTCAGCATATCTAAATGCTTCTTTTTAGAATGAAAGCTGAAACACTAAGATACCATCCCAAGCCCTACGTATGATCTGATAGAGAATAAGGCTTCTTTTGGGCTCTGTTACAAAACCCACTTCGGCTACATAAGTAAGAAAAAGAAGACTCTTCATCACTATGTTCTGCTTGAGAGGTATTATTGCCTTCCCTTGAAATAACTTGTCCATTGGCACTTTATCTGTGGCTCATCGGTAAGCCCATAATAGTGTCATTTCAAATTCATGCTGTTGAAACCCTTATGCCTCATAGCAACCCAATGTTACAGCATGTGTCATGTTTATGTCACTGCATGCAAGAAGTCTGCTCAGGATCTAACTTCAGCTTGCAAACTTTACATTTTATCATTTTTATTATGCTTAATGGGTATTTATTTGACTTGAAATGACAACTTCCACATCTGCTTCTGCTATGGACATTTGGCCTGTGTGCTGGTATGGTACACAACAAGTATAATCTTATGAGATTACTATTTTATTCTTATGCTGTATTTTTATGAACTATAAAAACCCCGCCTTGTTTAAATAAAATAGAGATGTTTACACTTAGTGTCTTAGAATTACCTTATTTTTATATTGTTTATATTTTTCTTTTTTTTTATGTTCTTTCTGCTCATAACACTCAAGATAGCATAATTACCTACATTTCTATTTTGGGATTTTAATATTACAAAATGTCTTTTTTTTTTTTTTCCTGGGAAGGTCCAGCTCTGTTCAAAAAGGCTTGCTTTTACTATAGCGGGTCTCCACAGTATTCTCCTTTCTGTGTGATTCGTGAGATTATTATGAGTTTAAACAGGACATACATAAACAGCCTGGTATACTCGTCGATCCACTGATTTACAGCATTCAGACCTTGTTGGCAAACCCCAGATTGACTGTGGACAAGTACATGGACTATCGAGACTTGCTTGCTGATGTATTCACCCCCAAATGCCATGTGCCGTATCAGTAACATCTGAAACGCCCTTGATCGCAGGATATCATGTGCTCTGAGTTGTGCTGTCAATGACTGAAGCTATCTTGGAACTGACCTTTGTATGCCTATCAAAACATGTGCTAGACATAATAAAATTTTCCCAAAACTCCATCTTTGAATGTAAGATGTAGCTTTAAATTGCATCTTATTTCCAAGGTTTGTGGCACAAACAGAAAAGAACTGAGGGAAAAAAGGATATATGATGTGTTGCAAGAATTTTCATATTCATCACAAGGTAACTGGGGATAATGTGGAATTTCTGCTGGGAAAGAAATAGAGCAGATTGATCAGGAAACCTTTGGATTGCATCAGGGAAAATGTTTCTGATTCAAGAAGTAAAGAAAGCAAGCAAAGGAGAGATTCTTTTGTATTTATTGACAATTGTGAGGGACGGGTGAGAATTTGAGGCTGGAAGGTCTGTTTAATAGTGGCCATTAGAAAAAAGGTTCATGATCATTCAGGACAAAAAGGACGAGTAGCAGCTGAGTGATAGAAGGTAGAATTCAATAATTTGACAGAATGGGTAAGCAAGATCTCACATAAAGGAAAATGCTGTTAAAGGATTAGTGCCTTAAAAAATAAAACACACAATAACATAATACCCATCCACAGGTATATGCTATCCCACTGTGAAGTAAAGAGAGAAAATGCAGTAAGAGACCAGCTTGATTAGAGTATGAACTGTGCATGAACCTCAAACACAAGAAAGAATCAAGCTGAAAGCAGAAACTAGGTCAGGGAACTGAGGATGAATGATAAATATAACATGAACATGTAGGAACAAAAGTTTTAAAAAGCCAAAGCTCAAAACAAGATGCATCTGCCAAGAGATATCAATCAATGTAGAAATACAGTTGTAACAGAGGGAAGGTGAGGGAGAGGGTGAATTGGTCAGCTGTTCAGTGGAGAGGAAAAGCTATTGCTGGATGATACTCAGAAGGTCAGATTTTGTAATAACTTTTTTGCCTCAGTCCTTACAAGAATGATCAATTGCAGTTGAGGGGTATTATAATTCATACCACTGATAAAAGTAAAGACCTCAACTCTGAGTGGGAAAGGAACAATTTAGAGATTAGAATTTTTCAAGTCATCAAGGGTTTATTAGTTTCCTAACAAAGAAGTTCTAGAACTTCATGATGAAATATTAGATATTACTGTTGTACTTGAGAGCATGCGACGAGCAGGTAATGTCTTGAGAGATTCATGAAGCAAAAGCCAGTGTCTTTCTTTCAAAAAGAAAAAAATGAAGATTGGAGTATGGTTCAGCCACTAGCTTAATTTCTGCTCTCAGAAAATGTTTGAACAACTGACAAAACAAACCATTTGTTAGCACTGGAAGACAACAAGCATGTGAGTAGCAGCCAATACAAACTTATCAAATCCATGTGATTTCCTCCTACAGCAGGACAAAGGGATTTGAGAACATAAATGCCATTTATCTTGACTTCAGTGGTGCTTTCTGTATTGTCTTATATAACAAATTGGGAAATTATGAGGTGTATGTGGGGGTTTGGCTAGATGATCTTCAAAGGTCCCTTCCAAACCAAACCAAGTTTTGCTATGATTCTATAAAGCACTAAGATAGTGTGGATACAGAAGGGCTGGGTAGGTTTCACAAGCCATGAAATGATGATCAATGATTTGCAACAAAGAGGAAAGTAAGCGTCTAGTATAGTTCCCCAGAGATGTTTCTTCAGTCTCGTTGGGTTCATTTTTTTCCTTAATGATCTGAAGAATATGCCCATTCAATTTTTAGGTGACATGGAGCTAGTGGGCATGAGAAGAACACAGAATTCAAAATGACCTTGAAAATTTGACTAAGTAGCTCTAAAATAGTAAGGTGAAATTGAATAGGGACAAGTGTAATCTGTTACTCTTGGGCAGGAGTAATCAACTAGACATATAGGAAAGGAAGTGTCTAGTTAAATAGCAACACTTCAGAAAAGGAGTTGGGGCCTGCGCTGAATCTCAAAGTGAGCAAAAGACACAGATGGAAAAAAGCAAAAGTCTTTCTTATATATTCAGGGAATATAGTGTGTAAGACGTAAAATTCTACTTTCCCTCTGCTTGTTGTCCGTAAGTTTGCAGAATAATATCTAGTTTGGGTCATTACATTTAAGTAAAGGCAATTGACAAATTGGGAGAAAAGGAGTAAAAATGATCACAAATAAACCAAATATGACCACATGGAAAGACTGAAGAATTTATTTAATCATGAAGAGAGGAGGGCTAGGAAGACAGTACTCAGATATGTGAAAGAATGTTTCAAACTAGGGTAATTTGTCCCGTATTTCCATGGTGAATAGGAAAAGGAATAACAAAACTATAGGAGCAGGATTCCTGTTAGTAACTGGGAAAATTTGCTTATGCATAAGGATAGGAATAGGTTGGTAGAATACTGGTGAGGTTGTGTCCCTAAAACTGGAGGCACTGCAGAATACTTTAGACCAATGTGTGTCAAGAAAACTTAGATATGCTTGATCTAAGTGTAAGACCAAGCATGGGCTAATGACTACCTGTAATCCCTTCTAGCTCTCTGATTTTTAAAGTTGAAAGTCAGTTCACATAGGTTAGATAGTTATGTTATGAGATCCCAGCTGTCAGTCTGCCTCTACGGGATATAGTGCAAAAATATTTGAAGTGAAAAGGGGAGATAAGCAAGCCCCAAACTTGTTATTGGATAGTCAACAAAACATGAAGCAAGAAGACATGCACTATATTGTCTAGAATAAATCCAGTGCAAAAGAGTTCTTTTGGCACACGTGTGTGTGAAAATGATAAGAGTATGAAAACATATGAAATCCTGTGATATTTAGTCATTTACTTTCTTGTTTAAGAGAATAAAAGTGTTATGGTTATAACTAGAAAGGCCACAAACTTGCATTAGACAGCTTTTTACTAAAAAAAATTGTAAATGTTTAGAAGTGCTTCCTGAAATGTATTGTGCCGTATATTTACAGTATAATGTTGTATTCAACTGATATAATTTGAATAAAGATTTAGAAAGAAGACTGCATAGATACATTAGATAATGTTATCTTCAAAATATTGTGACCTACAGCAATTCAGTCTTTTCTACAGGCAAAGACTTCGTTCTGCAAAGCTAATTTATAAGTAATTTTCAGTTCAGATGATTTAGCAGTATTCAAATACGAGAGCCTTCACAGGGAAGAAAAATATCACAGCCTACAAAGCCGATGATTAACAGATTTCCAGGATGGGACACTTGGATTGTGAATAACCCTACTATAATATCAGAAGTGTTCATGAGAGAAAAAAAGAAATAAAGCCCCAACACAAGAGACAATGCAGGTCTAGATAAACCTCTTTCACAACTAACTTTTATATTAAAAGTGAATTGATAAGATTAAGCAAGAAAAAAAAGCAAAGAAATAGAAAGTTCAGTTATTATCTCAACTGCCATAATTTGTGAGGAAGCTCTTCAAATGCTCTGTTGCTAGCATAAGTTCTTTATATAGCCATGATTAGAAAGCTGAGGCTTATGCCTGCAGGTGTGTCTGGATTTTCAATATAATGAGCTGTTCTGATTGTACTTGGCTTAGGAGAGAACTACAGGACCTATGGATGCCCCTCGTGACTGAAATAATTTTTGTAATATTTTGAAGTCAGTGCATGTCCCATCCCTTCCAAACCATTCATCTGGAGAAGAGGTCTGAGTATTAGAGAAGGCATCTTAATTTTCCATTCACTAGCTATAGCGCAGTGATGCCTGAAATACAGGCAAACAAATTGCACAAAATCCAGTTGAAACAAAGATACTGTAGAAATTCAATCGGTTAAAAATGTTTGTGCTTTGGTAAAATGTGGCTTTTTACATCATTCTCTTTAACATGCTTTAAAACAATTTATGGAATTTTGGTTAATTTCTATTAAGATAATAATTTGTTTGTTTGGCTTGTGAGGTTCATGGTGTATTTAAAGCCTCATACTGAAGGATTAAGGAATCAGTCAACATCAAGAGTAGAAAATAATGCAGACTTTGGAACTCTAGGCCTGATTCTCTTCTCACACCTTCTTTAAACTATTGTATTCCAATTGACTGCAATGGAGTTATTCTTTATGTGTACTGGAGTTGAAAAAGATAAAACACTGGTAGACACACACATGAATAGGGAAATAGAAAATAGGGAAATGAAGAATTCACGTGTCTAGTGCATGGCTACCTCCATCCTGACAAACACAATTGCCTCAGACAGTGATTCTGAGTCCGCAGGCCAAGTGGGATGAGGTTTAGGGCTACCCCAAGCTTCAGTAACCCGACAACATCCACACTGTAAAATGCTTAGCCTTGGGGCCTGTTGGCTGCCCTTGCAGTTTTCATAATTACTTTGTAAATGTTTTTTCTGTTTCAAAGTGCCCATGATAGTCTTAGGAGAGTATCACAGCCTGTCAGATTGCAGTGACTGAAAGGAACTACATTTGTCTGGAAGAGGAGTGAAAGGGATGTATCTGTTCTTCCCACCTACGCTGGCACTCAGATGGGCTCGTGATGGCTGATGTGATGTTTCTGCCAAGCCTCTCCCAAACCTTTTCTACTTTGCTGAAATGGGAAATTCCCAAGACTACGTCTAGTGCCAGTGGTGGCAGGCAGCTGTGCATGGAGGAGCGTGCAGGACCAAGCACACACATCCTTTTGTAGGGACATAAAAGTGAAAGCAGAAATAGACCTAATGCTCCGCAGGTGTATCTGTGTATTTTGGGATTTTCCGTGAAGAGATGTGGCAATAAAGTCAGCTTTTTCTTTAGACATGAGGACTAACTTGGAAAATAGCCTTCATGGATGGGGTTTTGCTTAGTTTAGGGCCAAAAGCCACAGGATCCTTTGCATTCAGTGGACTGAAAAGGCTCTTGTGCATGTTGTCTTTCACTTGGTCCTTATCTCTGGACCTGCCAGGATGGTGAATCATCCAGTTGCCTTGGTAAGGAAATCATTGAGAGTCTTGTGTGACTTCCAGTTTAGGTGCCAATACCAGGCATGGAGTCCAAGAGCATACTCTTTTCTGTAGAAGAGCTATAAGATCATATTTTCTCTCCACAGCTTCTCTGTGCTTTGTGTGGGAATCTTGTAAGGACCTTGGCCCTTGCTGGGATAAAGTGTGTGACCCTGGTGACATGCATCTGGTCTCCCAGCTCATTGCATAGAGAAAAGGCCAAAGCGTTGCAGCTGAAGGCCACAGAGGAGGACCAAGCCACCTTGCACCCCCCCTTTTCCACCACAACAGTGTAAAGGATGTTACAGAGTGGATGGGGAGAAGGCATCAATGGATGTTCCCACTTTAAAGCGGACTCTTGGATCCAGGCTACTTGTGGGGAGACCACAACTCCTGACAGTGTGCCCTTTCTCAAAGTTTTGGGGCAGCTGGCTGAGCCTGTGTGAGGAGCACTGGTTTACCTTGCATCACCTGCCAGACCCAGGTGCAGCGGGTGAAGCTAAGAGTCCTCTGCTTCTCCTGGGTTTCCCCATCCGATGCTAACACAAGTTAGCAGATGCCGGCGCAGTGGGTTAATTGGGTGTGTGCAGTACAGAAAAGCAGCCCTGGGTGCGGTTATGGAAAGTGAGTTTCCCAGCATACACTGAGTGACCAGGAGCATCCGTGGTGGTGGGTTGCATGGCTGGGGCACTCACCAGGATACCCTAAAAACTGGGGCACTTCAGGCAGGGCAGTCTGGGCAAGAGAGTTTTCAAGAGAGGCTTTTTACTTAGAAATTCAGCACAGTGACAGGAAATGTCCTCCAAGTTATGCTTTAGGCTTTTGGAAATGTTTTTATTTAAGTACATGTTATCCCTCTTAGCTTTTCAATCTTCAGGCTTCATTTATCTTGAAGCTTAGTTTCTTCCATATGTTTACCATCAGCTCAAGAACCGGAGCTGATGAGCTGCTTGGAAATGTTTTGTCATGCTATATATGAGTTTTTTGCTTTGCAGCTAAATGTTTTTACGTTTAATTTACACCCCTTCTGAGAAGAGATGAGTATTCACTGTTAATACTGTTATTTCATACTTACATAATAACTATTCGTTTGTTCGATGAGTGAATTTTTCCATTAAGGATTTCCAGGCCTCATATTGCAGTAGTTTGAAGTTGCAATTGCAATTTGATGCAGCCTCGGCTTGCATGTAATTAGTACAGAATGGTGCACGATGCCACCATTTTCCCTGTGATGGAAGCTCTGGCTTAGGTGGTACAGAGCACTTCTATTTGATCTAAACAAAGTTGACTCAATTTAGCAAGTCAATCTCACTAAAGAGCATCTTGGGATTTAATAACATGCATGCAGCATGATAAAATATTTGGTAAGTGCAAGAACGAACAGGGATCTTATTACAGAAAGCTATTAGATAAATTTGCAAATGGATTTGTTTGTTTATCTACCTTTATAAAAAATTCTTGTGCAATTCTGTAGTTGAATGATCTATAGATATACTTCGTAATTATATTCATTTGACTTTCAGATTGCATTTTAAATTCTACCGTGTAAAAATTTTATCAATGAAATCTAGCAAAGTGAAAGCAGAACCATTCACATTTGGTTGCATTAAGCAGTCAATTCATTTTGCCTGTTGTAAAGTCAGCAGACAACATGTCTGTCAATTTATATCAAAATACGCTAGAAAAACATGGGAGTAAGAGAAGTAGAAAACTTACCTTTGTGGTTCAGGACTATCATGATGTATACATAGCAGTTTTAGGGTCTATTTTCTGGAATTATTTTTGTATTTTAGAGCCAAAGACAGTTGGTGCTCCATTAGAAATGCAATTTTAATAAATGCATGGTTGTTTGAAAAACGACAAATGAGAGTGCCTTCCAGAAGCCTTCACTTCCCCCTCCATCCTGCATGAAACTAGGTTTATTTACATTTTCCTAACCACAGTGTTGTATCACAGAATCACAGAATCACAGAATGTTCGGGGTTGGAAGGGACCTCTGTGGGTCATCTAGTCCAACCCTCCTGCCGAAGCAGGGTCACCTACAGCAGGCTGCACAGGATCTTGTCCAGGTGGGT
>Ga0065711_1005313_pt1 | contig 20592 bp, 14 predicted proteins | sample Hoacrofraction12_FD_59098 | JGI IMG/M metagenome (GOLD analysis project Ga0065711, IMG submission 59098) | Hoatzin crop microbial communities from Cojedes, Venezuela - Epithelial fraction 12 v2 (version 2) | ecosystem: Host-associated > Birds > Digestive system > Esophagus > Crop | place...
TGAGGGTGGTGAGGCCCTGGCCCAGGCTGCCCAGAGAAGCTGTGGCTGCCCCCTCCCTGGCAGGGCTCAAGGCCAGGCTGGATGGAGCTCTGAGCACCCTGGGCTGGTGGGAGGGGTCCCTGCTCATGGCAGGGGGGTGGAACTGGGTGATCTTGAAGGTCCCTTCCAACCCAAACCATTCTAAGACTCTATTACAGCCCTTAAAACACCCAAGATTTGGGAATGCACAGCTGAACTCCACCACACAGGCAGTTCTGTTTCACGCACCCCTCCACACCGACACCTCTCTCGCACCGCACACCTCTCTGCAGCGTATGAGCTCTCTCTCACAAATACACAGCACAACAGTAACCCACCGACAGATCGCTATCATTTTCCCTTAGAAAATCCCTGTTTTTCCACCCAAACCCCACTCTTTACTCACTTAGAATCTAATCCCAACCTCGCACAAATCGTTGAGAGATTCCCAGGACGCGATGGTGGGCCAGGATGCAAAGCTCTGCAGGACCATGGAAAAGGACAAGGCAGAGCTTCGTGCAGGGCCAGTTAGAGCTTCACCTAAACAGGGTCAACAGATAAGCCACAAAAATACTTCTCTAAAACCCTGAGCTCAACTTCAAACTCAGTTACTCGCTTATTCTCTAGGAGTAAATTACGTTTACGTGATAAATAAAAGCTTTTTCTTCAGAATTTATAAAGCAAAATATACTCTTGGATCAAACCTGATAATTATTCTAGACACTAGCTCTCACTATCCTAGATTTATCCTCAGCATTTCTCCAAAATTCATTACTTCTCTAGGTAGCTGGGACCCCTTAATTCTGCATTTCTCCATCAGGTGTAAGTTAATGCCAGAGCTCTGGAGGTAGCTGTGCATTTTACAAGGGCAGCGGGGGCAGGTGGAGCTCCAGGCTGAGCCCTCGGAGAGACAGACTAATTTCTTTCAAACTGCCGATCCTTCAGCTTGAGGTGCTCTTTGCTTATAAGCAAACTCTTCTAATTCCACCCAGAAAAACATGACAAGCAGCTGCACAAATTCTGTCTCAGCTGAGGACAGATAAAATTAGTATGATTTCCACACCTAAATAAGCTGTGAATTTTATCCTCATGCATAAAGCCTTATGCAAGACTTAAACCGTGAACGCTCAGGGGATTAAATCGTTCTCCTGGAACAAAGATCTAAAGCAGAAGAGCAGTTTTCTTGCTATGTTAAAGCCTCTGAGTCGTCTTTCCATTTGCACTGGCGTCCCTTCCTTGGTGTGCAGGGGACGAAAGCTGTCAGGGCTTATACTCTATCAGAAGCTCCAGATCCAGCTTGGTTTACCCCTTCTTCCCAAGAGGCAGCTATTCTTTCTGATCTTTTTAAAAATAATTCCCCAACTTTCAAACCTCTGTGGTCACGCTTCACTTGGTCTGTGTTTCAATACCTTTAATACCATTGTTGGCAATGTTATTCCCAAAAGGCACCTCTTTTTTTAGGCGCTGAAATGCTTCTTTGCAGGCCTAAAAAGGTTTGTGAGATGCATCAAGGTGGTTGTACAAAACGAAACCACGCCTGGGAAAATAGCATTCAAGTACATGAGTGGTTCCCGACTGATTCCAGACACTCGGCCACCAGGGAAGCAGCTCTGGAAGAGATATTTTCCCAAAGTCTAGTGAACACTACATAAACCAGAACTAACAAGCACATTGGGTTAACATCAAGGAATGGGATTTGCTTCATAATTTTTTCCTGCAGTTGGATGCAAAACTGAAGCAAGTAGATGAGTGGGAACGGTAGGCCTCGAAGCAGGGACTCATTTTTGTTGTTTATAGTCTCAGGCTGCAACTGGTGATTCCTGATAGTAAATCCTGGCTTGGTTATTGAACGTAAGATAGATCAGCCTTGTCCTGTACGCTTTCCTGCCGCTTTACTGGGAGATTTATCTCACACCTGAAATAGTCGAGGACACTAACCACTAAATTTAACTGTCGATAATCAGCGTCAAAGGCACCCTTTTCGCCTAAAAAATAGGATCTTACTAACAATATCAACAGAGGCTCAAGCTCAAATTTGGCAGGACATGGAGCAAAGCAGGTAGCGTGGGAAGCAGAGAAGCTCCCCCAGCTTCCAGTCCCAGTTTTGCACAACGGTCAGGAATGGCCCTGGAGAATCGAGCACCATTCTGCTGTGCACTAAATACAGCTGATTTGTGGCCCATGGGTTATTACTTGTGCTGTCCTGAGACAACTGGTTGGGAGCTAGGAGAAATTCTCTTTCCAGGTCATACCATGCCAGAGGCACTGCTTCCTCTCAACTCCTCGTCCCAGTCACCTCTTAGACGACACACGTTGCACCTGGGTAAGGAAGGCCAAATCATTTAGACCTCTCTCCCTCTGCTCCCACTCTCCTTCCCCGAGCTTGCCCGCACGAGACCCTCGGGCTTGGTTTGTGTGGGTACAGGGCTGGCACGGGTCCTTTGCCGAGGCAGAGTTTTCACATCTGTTAAAAGTTTTGCAGCAACGCCATTCTCTCTGCCTTGCTTTTTAAAGCTTTTTTTCCTTTCCCCAGACTCTGACTCCAGAGAGATCTAAAGACTGGGTTTGCTGCATTTGTTTTAGTGCTTTGTCTGAGGCTGTTTGCTTTTTCAACTTGTAATTTCAGTCATGCGTCTCCTGCNGACTGCGAGGGAAGCCAGGCAGCTCGCTGCCCGCGGGATGCGCTGGAAGCTCACCCAGCGTGGGGCTGAAGCCCAGGCAGCTCGCTGCCCGCGGGATGCGCTGGAAGCTCACCCAGTGTGGGGCTGAAGCCCAGGCAGCTCGCTGCCCGCGGGATGCGCTGGAAGCTCACCCAGCGTGGGGTTGAATCTCAGACGAAGCCAAGCAGGCTGTGTCTGGAGCTCCAAATTCAAGCTTTCGGTCTCTCAAGCACTATGCTTAAAACATTACACACACTTGTTTAAAACCAGAGGTGTTCTTGCTGACAAGCAGCAAAACGAACACACTTCTAAGGACAACGTGTACTTCTTGCTGAACATTTGCTACAGGGCAAGTTTTACTTTGAAGAGCTTTATAAAACCATAGGGAATCTTGAGTTCCCAGACTGTTCCTAGCTTCAGTCCTACAACTGACGCTAACAAAAAGCCAACCGTTCATATCACTACAATTACAGCAGGGTATCGGTAGGCTGAATTCGGACCCATTTCTTCTTCCATCCCACCCAGGAGACAAAACCAAGCTGTACATAAATGCGTCAAATGCCAAATACAAAATTGGATACGGGGGATCACCCTTCAGAATTGTCATTCTTTATCTTCTGCACTGAGGAAGCCTGACTGAGATTTCTATTTCGGATATTCTATCTTGGATATAGATATTTCTATCACTTGACTTTCATCACACACAAATGCTACTTAGCTTCAACAGCACACTTTGAAAAAAAAAAAAAGCTTACCACAGTAACTATTTCTAAAGATAAACTCACATCATGCTCCGACAAGGAGCTTTACCACACACAGTCCATTTTTCAGGCTGAAGAACATCTACGTTTCCACAAATTCCTCCACCCTCTCAACCCAGAGCTAGGTTTAAAAAAACAAACCAAAGAAAAGCTTGAACCAGCAACTGCACTATTCAGACTGCTTCACAGCTCTATATAATTTAAAAGAAAGTGCTTTCCCTAATGACAGACTAATAAAACCTCTGAATATACCTGCCTGAAACCTCTAAAAAACCCAAAACATAGTCAAATTATCTTTGTTTTGTCCTTTTTTGTTTAAAAATGGCAAAGAAAAAGTGATGAGCTTAAACATTTGCTCACAGTCATATCAGAAGTAACTACAGATAACAAGGAAATGTGAAATCTCTGCGGCTTTGCGCTATATTCAGAATACCAAGTTCATTTTTGGTGTTGAAACCAAGCCAAATCCTTTGACCTATTTCTCAGCTTGACATAGTTAAACTTACGCTTTTTGGTTTTTTTTTTTGCTGTGCGTTAACGCTCGCGAATGTCGTTTTACCTGGCTGCTTCCTTGCAGATATAGAACAAGGGGTTCAGTCTTGGGGATGGTCACCCACATTTTGTACCAAGTCTTCCCTTTTTCGAGGAACTGGAGGTAGCTGCTGAAGAGGCTGTTTTCAGCTGCTAAGATGCTTTGCTTCTGGACGAAGGAGGAAAAAAAAGGAAAAAAAAGAGCTGTTTCCATTGATGCTTACGTGGGCAAAGTACTTCGAAATAAGTATAAAATATACTTTAGAATTAAGTATAAAATATACTTAATCTAGGTTGCCCAGAATCAAGTAACACTGTAGGGCAAACGCTGGATAGCCCATACCTGAACAAAGGTTTAATTATTATATGCAACGAAGAAACAGCACAATTCCACGTAACAGAGGCAGACGCTGAACTACTGTTCCCAGCGGATGTGAAGTTAAATTCCACCTCCACCGAGTAAATTGAGAGCAGCAATTAAGATGATGCAGCTAGTTTCTTGCTTAGCAAAGCAGGCTGGGAGATGCTTTCAAATAAATGAAAAAGGTGTATTAACAGAGACTCCTGTGCACGGACGCGGAGAGATGCGAGACAAATCAGAGAGCACTGGGGCAAAAAGAGACGGAAAGAAAATTTTGTCTTTCGATTAGTAAGCAAAGAAAAAAAAAATCCTGTTCACATTAGACTTTGTGCAGAAGTCTCCTGGGGATTTTAGGCATCTGCTAACCATATTTGTAAAGAGGCAATCTCCTGAGCTGCTATTAAGCTCGTTAAGAAAATTTAATGCAAATAGGAGGGAAAGAAAAAGACTATCTCTGATCCTTCCTTTTCTCTACATCTATTTTCTTGCATGCTACCCGATCCTTTGAAGATTTAGCACAAGGCTAGAAGCCTGAGCATACGAGGGAAAAAATACTCTTTTCCTTGGATTGTTACAGCGTGCTGCTGTAATCTGCTTTCTGAAGTAAAGCCACAGGTCACATTCCACTGCTTTGCTTTTTGGCTTTGCAGATTACCAGGGCTCTCGGCTGGGTAGGCGCAGGTTTTCACCGCCCCGGCAAACGGCTCTGCTGAAGCAGCGCTGGGATGTGTATCGTGAGCTACCACCGGCTACGCCGACGCACCCCGAGCGCTCCTCATCCGCAGGCACAGCTGTAGCGTACACCTGACGCTTCTGGCGGTGCCGAGCTCCGGATCCAGAACCTTCTCGGTGCTCTGCAGACGTGGCAGTTCAGGGAAGGGCAATGAGTATTTGTAGCTGAGCCTACTTTGTATTTCGGAGATTTTGAGCGTTCCTGGGTAAAGCTGACAAAGCACCTGAGCAGCGGAGCTCCCTCTGGCACACCGTGCTGGTGTCATTCCACCTGTGTAGGTACATTTCTGGAAAGAAATATGGCACGCTGGGAAGCGGAGCGGGGCAGAGTCTAAGCAGACTCTTGGAGCAAACGTTTATTACAGGAGCTCTGGCTGTGCAGTGGCGGGTTTACATCTCTTGCTCAGAGCCTAGCTCTTTTCCGTGCAGTTTGGTTCTGAGGAGTATAACAAGGCTGGAACGCAGTCTGGTGGCTCACATAAAGATGTTTTTCAAGGTCAGATGTTTTTCAGTACGGGCTGCAACCGCTCCCCAATTTTCCCTGCAGTGCTCAAAGCAGGACAGTGTATGTCAGCGTATTGGGGGGAAGGATGCTTCCTGATGAAGTTCTCAGCGTTTCAGTGGCTCTTTCAAGAATCTGATGTGCCCTCAGAAGATGTATCCCTGGGGGTCCACTTTCAACTGAGATGAATGTCCTCTTTTACACACGGAGTGACTTCTGGCCATACTTCACAGGTGAAATAAATAAAACCCTTTTCTTCAAGGCAGCCCATGAAAAGCATGGCACGTAATGGTACTCGTAGTTCTGCCCGTCGTCTAAAACAAGCATTGGTAAGAGAAGGTTCAGTCGCTGCGGACGAGGATAAAACAAATAACTCTGCCAATATGTTTCTTGTTCTTGTGAAAAATACGGGTGGGCTGTGTCGCTATCATGGTACGTACATCGCTGGTGACATCTGTGGCAACTGCGACGCAGCAGTTTACACAGTCTGATTTGCAGAAGTCATGTCTTGGAGAACAGAGTCTGCCTTATAGCAGGTTTGAGACAGTTTCAGTGAATCCTGATAGTTTTTCAGCAGGACGTCAGGCTTTTGCATGATCAACTACGAAAAAAATCGTTTCGACGATATTTTGACGGGATGCGAAACAAGGAGCGCAAAAGTATCTTCCATATTGAGTTACAAGGGAAAGGACAAATCTTATTTTGCAAATTTTGCCAGTCATTATCGTGCACAACTCAGGATTGGAAATGCACCAAAAGAAGCTGGGAGTTTTTCCTCTTTTTTGTCACTTTGAAAGCTGAAGCTTAGCTGCAAAACCTACGGGCAACCAACACTACAGCAGACACTCATCTTCCACAAACAGGACCCGGGCTGCGTGCGCATCCAATACGGGTTACAGGCCAGAGGTCAAATACCATGGCGGGGGGAGAACCAAACAATTGTATTTGTTTTAAATAAATACATTAAAATAGAAAAAAAAGAGGGGGGGAGTCTCACCAGGGCAGCCAGCACACCGAAACTGCCTTAGCTAAGCACTGTACCTCTGCAGCCAGTCTCCTCTTCTGTTCGCTGACTGTTTCCACTCCGGGGCTGCACGGGCTCGCGGGTAACTGCAGAAAACACTCTTTACACACTCGATTATGGCGGCTGTTATCTGCCAGCGGTTTAAACTCGGAGCATTTTGCACAGATCACCTGTATCGGAAAGACAGTGCTTCATTAGCCGTCATTAAAACATAACCCTTCTCCAAGGAAAGTGACTTGCAGAACAGTTGTTATCAAAGTAAAATCCGGAAAATTAATGTAAGCACAAGATAGAGCGACCAATATAACGTTTACTTTATTTACCTCCATTAATAATTAACGTTTCTGTGATCCCATGCTGTGTACCAACCTATCTAATTTCAGACAACATACGCCTTTTGGGAAATGCTTTAAGATTAACATAATGCAACTTTGCTTTTCTTTTTTTATAAGCCTTTATGAGTCGAAAAGGGCTTAGGTTGACACAGCAATTAGTGCTTTTTAATGTCAGCCATAAAATGGCCTAGGAAGGACGGATTTGCAGAGTACATGTGGCTGACGCTTCCTCACGAATTAGGCAGTTCAGCCTGATAGAACCAAGGAATCAAAAAACTCACTGACCATTTTCAGAACACAGTCCAATATATCGTCCATTAAAAACCGTCTGCCTGATGCCAAACGAGCCACTTCCGCTCCCTGTCCTCAGCTGCCCAGAGCACACCCCGACACCTCGGTCCCACCAAACCGGCGCCTGCGGAGGGCGATGGCTCTGCAGCGCTGGAACCCGCTCTCACGCGTCCAGTCTGACTCTTCCACTTGCTGTTGCGCAGGGGCTCCAGGGGAGAAACCGTCCCCGGCGTGCAAGGCAGGGCCAGTGGGCCGGCCTCGCCGTCCGTTCCGAATTCACGGTACAGTAACACACCCCAAAGGCCCTTCGGGGGCAGGCGCATGCTGTTCTACGCCTCCCTGCGAGGCATTAATTACTGTATGGAGGTCACTGCCTTAACTCAGCAACGCCAAGCGAAGCACCTTTCTGCCAAGTTATACAGACAACAGCCAGCTAACATTTTCAGAAACACGACCGTCTTTGAGCCAAATTAACTTCTCTCCTTTGAATGCTATTGCCACATCACAAAACATCGCATAACCAACAACCGTTTAACAATGAATTATTAATAATGTAATTCTCGTTATCTCTCTTCCACGGAAGAAAGCTATTATTTCATTTCCTTAATAAGACTGAGCTTTGCAATGGAGCATCTTAAACCTCCACGAATGATTTCACAACTTCAGCAATTACTAATAAAAACAAACCCAGAAGGTTCACAATCCCGGCTCTGGTGGGAAAAGGGTCTCCTCCACAGTAATTTTATTTCAATGGCTGAGACTGAGGTTTCTTTAAACTTATTAACTATATGTTTAGGTCTCTCTTCAGCTGAAAATTTATCTCCACTTCATATGAATAATGGTATTTAAATAACATTACTCCGTGCTAGTTACATTAGGAACACTGAGCCATGAAACTCCAGTCACAGAGGGCAGGTTTCAAGTCCTGTTACAGAAACCAAACGCATCTTGGCTGTGGTTGTGATTTTTCAGCAAAAAATCTGAAAATTGAGCTGTCGGTGAATGGCATGGGGAAGGGTGGCTAAGTGCCTTCAGTAACCTGGCCTTGGATCTCTAGGACTGATTTTTTTTTTTTTGACTTTTTAAACAGGAGGAAACTGCTTTGGCACAAGCAATTCTTGACAACTCTGCTTTAAGGAAAAAAGAACCCATCCATCTTTATCACTGTATGTTCAGCTGCGCATCCTAGAAAGAGCCGCCGTGTGAAGTAAGGCTGTCAGAAGGCCATTCTGCTTCTGCAAACAAAATCCACGGGACAACCCCCTCCCCAGACACACACACATCCCCAGGGCAGGCACCACCTTTCTTTTTATCCACCACGGTGCTGTCTTTGCCTTTAAACCAGCACAGACCAGGCCCCTTGCACCAGAGTTTTGCTCTTTTTTCCCCTGATTCCCAGGGGGTAACGCAAGCGGAAAGATCTGGTCCGTCAATGGCCCGCCACGAACCAGAGCATCTGCGCTGAAAAAATAAAAAATTCTCTGTTTAACGAACTAAAAAGCTCCGTGCATCTGATACTTACTGCCCCACACTGCTTACAGTGGTGCCGCCTCTTCGTGATGGAGTTGAAGCTTTCGCTGCAGCTCTTGCACGCCTGTTTCTCCTTGTCTCGCTTGGATTTGGAAGATTTCCTACAGGAATCACTCTGAAATGAAAAGTACAATTATGCGATTTTTCTTTCTTTTTTCTCTCCTTAAAAAAAATCAACAAATAATTCATAGACTTCTCCCACTGACAAAGATCCTCTTTGAGTTTCACACCATTTTAGAAAAGCACCCACGCCAACTCCGCCAGCGGCTGGATGGCTGGCTCAGCGATTGGGTGCTCCTGGTTGGCATTACGTGATCTCCGATTGCTAGAGCCCATTCTTCCAGCCACTCTCTGCCCGCTTCCACCCTTCCAGCCCCCGAGCCACCTCTGCTCACAGTCCCTTGAGCAGGAGCCAGAGGAACGCGAAACGCGGGCTGGCCAACAAGAGCTCTCCTTCCAGCATGGAAGATGGGAAGGTTTTGGGAAAAACGGCGTGACTGAAGGAGTGAACAGCGCCGGCAGTGGGTTTCTGCACCACCCAACTTCAACTGCTTAGCCTAGGATTTTCCTTGGGCTCCCTCCCAGCCCGTGATAAAACATGAAGCTCCTCAGGAAGACAGGGACACTGACACCAGGGACCTGCTACCAGCTGCTCTTGGCAGAAGATGCTTTCTACCAGCTCTCCAGATAGCCAAGCAAGTTCAGCCTCTTCAGCTACGCACCTAAGCTGGTACGTCAAGTCATTTGGTATGATCAAAACCAATCGTATAATTTCCTTAACACGAGAGTGTTCATGAAAATACAGCCTCACATAGAACCTCAAGTAGACACCCCCTGTTTTCTTTTCTCTTTTAAATAAATGTATGCTATTCCTCCTTCCCAGCCAGGATGGGTGCGTGCCAGGGACAAGCAGCTCCCTGGGGCTACACCCGGGGCAGCCCCAGCCAGGCAGCATCTGCCCCGAGATCCCAGCCCCAGGAGCTGGCTGGATCGTGTTCCTTTGGCACAGCTCTTTCATGGGAAGAGGTCTGGTAACTGTCTTCGTTTGCATGACACAATCACTTAAACTACTGGGAGAAGAAACATTTCCTCTACATCAAAAGAGCAGAGGTATTTTAAAACGCTCTTGCTGAAAAGCAGCCAGGTGAAGAACAGGCCCATTGTAGGTTACACAGATTCTGGACTCTGTGACCCCTCCTCTTCCCTTTAAACCCCGTACATACTAAGTCACCAGTCCACCTGAACGAGAACAATTGGCTTAACAAATTTCCCCCCCTTCAAAGCCTTTATTTAACACAGGGGTGCGGGCAGGTGGGTGCGGGAGGAAAGGCAGCAGCGAGGACAGTTAGCAGAGGCTGCCCACGGATCATCAGGCAGGCGTCACCGCGCTAGGGGAGCTCTGCCATTTGCTCTAAGGTCCCACTTCAGTGGTTGCGACCAACCTGAAGTCGTCACTAATACAGGTTTTCAGCCCAAAACAATAAAAAAAAAAACCTGACACCATCTTTCAGCCTCCTCGAGCCTCTGCCCTGCCCGTCCCCAGTGACAGAGGAAAGGACGTTGTCTTTCAGTGGAGCTACCGAAACCACCCTGGCTGGTAACGGCATCACACAACGAAACCACAACTAATTACTTCTAATTGGATTGGATCTTTGCATTTATATTATGTTTCCTATAGCTGCAACAGCAATGTTTCAAACTTGTATACGAGTGCATAGGATGTTCTGCAGCTCGGCTGGGTGAAGCACAGTCATACGGATGTGTTCATTCAGGCGTACATATTAATTGCTCAGCAAAACGGAATGCCTGCAAATCCAACTCCTCCCCCACGCAGAAGTGCAGTGCAACATTTCACTTTTCTTGTGAAGAACCAGATGTAACAAGTATGACATTGAATTACTCCAACCGAACAACGCCTCGGATGAATCATTGGCAAAGACGTTCCTTCCAGACACTATCAGACCCCTCCAAGGCATGTAATTACGGCAATCTGAAAAGCTTTTACTGATCAGCAGCAAGCTACAGAGTAACTTTTTTTTTCTATCACATACATTGGCTAAAGTCGGCCATTTCTCAATCTGATTTTGAAACTAAGGCTATTTGATTTTTTAGAAGACCGATCTTCCTTTCACTGGCTAGGGGTGGATACCCCTTTAAGTTGTTAGATCAGAGCATTTCCTCACTGGTCAACCTTATTTTTTCTCTTCTTAATAGTTAAAATTTGCATACAGCACAACAAGCCTTTCGACTCTTATGTTAGTGACAATTTCTGTAGTGTTACTGGAATGGCAAGAGCACAAATGAAGGCACCATTTAGCCTTCGGAGCTGTGACTGGAAGAGAATCTTGGCGAATCCTAAACAAAACCAGCTCTGGGCTTTCAACTGATACCTATGCGTGCCTGCCTAGGAAAAATGCTGCAGTTCCTCTAACATGAATGGAATGGACTGCTTCATGTGGAAACTGGTTAATTTGATTCGTACTTCATCAGGAATATCCCCCATCACCCACACGCATGCTTCCGTAACACAGACAGGACTCAGGTTGAACGCTTCCTCTAATGGAGCTTGTGTTTGACTTCCTCCTCAATGTGGAACAGTCTGGACAGCGTTCGCTTTCAGAAATAGATAACCTTGACAAAGGAAAGGAATCAGAAGGGGTATTATCTTGGGCAAGATCTTTAGACCATTACTCTTATTTTAGACCACTATATTCTCACTTGAGCTGTAGCATACAACAACCATTTACTACTAACTTCAGTAATCAAAAAGGCCCTGTATCAAGAGGTCTTTAAGTATTTGATGAATACCAGCAATGTTTTGGAACATACTCATGGCAGGGAGGTTGGAACCTTCCAACCCTTACCATTCCATGATTCTGTGATTGTAAGAATACACTGAGAACACAAGTGTTTGAAACATTGCTATTGCAGCTGTGGAAGAGATAATAAAAATGAAAATGTCTTTTCTTTATGACTTGGCAAATTCCAATGAGCAATTATAGCAGAATGACTTCTTCAATATTATGTTATTTAATCACTGATACCACCCGGAAAGAATAAAGAAGCCCTTTGCTTTCCACCCCTGTGAAAACTCTGAGACTTTGCTGCACGGGCAGTCCCCTCACCCCACCCAGCGACAGCTCAGAAGCTGACCTTGCCACGTACTCTTACCCGTACGCCATCAGAACAGAGAGGATTCTCAGGAGAACAAGGACACGCATTGTCATTCACAAACCTCGTTCATCAAAGATAAATTTAACAGTCGCTTTGCAACTGTGTCCTTTGTTTGCCCAAGCTCTGTTATTTACTGCTGATGTAGGCTAAGAGGGAAGCTAGCACAAAGCTGCCCTAGCTTCAGCTGGAGTATCTCGATACAGATGTGCTTGAACAGTTGTGGTGTTTCTCATCTTTCCTGCTGTACCCAGCTTTACTTTGAAGCTGGTGAGTCTGACAGGAAAAACCACCTGCATAAAATCTGTTCAGAGCCATGATCTGCAATAACTTCTTTCAGACTGGGCTGTTATGACCACTGATTTGCTTTTAGTCTACAGCTGCACTTAACTCTCTAAATCTTGATACTTTCCCCCAACTTTATCATTTTTGTGGAAGAAGAGCGCACACCCCAGCGAGAGGTATGACTCACGCCTTGAGCTTAGTGACTGCAGCGTGCAGGCCTGCGGCCGGCTGCTGAGGAAAGCAGACATCACCTCAGCGGTGAGCCACTGGAGCTCCCTTTGCTTCTGAAAAGCAGGGAAGAAACACCGAAACGCTGGCAGGAACAGCAAGAAACCCAGCGGGCTCAGGAGACTGCTGTTCTGGTATTTATTACTCGCTATGTATTTCCTTCTGTCTGGGCCAGTGGGTAGAAACTAAGCCTCAGTGCTGTCCATGCAACGTATGCATGGTCTGAGGAGACATCTACAGGCAGATGCACTAGCAGTGAAGGGGTTTCCAATCCTTTTCTTCTCCTGATGCTTATGCAGCTGCCTATATTCCATGTTATATCTTTGTAGACACCCGCAATGGGGCAGAACAGCAGCAGGTGCTTCTGGAAATGCTGAATATATGCAAGAGAGTCATTTCAATTATACAGTATATTTCGTACCTTGTAATGCAGCAAAAAACTTTAGCTTGTTTCTCTAGAGGCCAATACCACACACGCAAGATTGTACGCAGGACCATCCTCCCCTGGCTCGTACTTTCCCCGTGCGCGCAGCAGGCTGGGCACAGCGGTGCAGAGCGTGCTGGCAGCGCGTCCGTCCGCGCACTGAGCACACGGCAGCAAGCAGACTGCACCTCCCGCGCCCGGGCTGCGCCGTCCGGCTACGCTGCCGCGCAGCGCCCACGAAAACCCGAGCAGACTCTTCGGGACACGGCGCAGACCCTCAGGAAGGAGATGGCCGTCTGCTGACCGCCACCACCACCAAGTGGTTTGCACGGGGAAGCTGCCAAGCCCAGAAGGTACTCGCCCATGCACTCACCGAGAGGTTTCTAAAGGAATGTCAGCATTAAAAATGAATATTCTCTAAAGCTGCAACTACCATCTGAATCCATTGCTCACGCTGATGCTCGCCACTTGCTACGACACAGTGGAATGAGATCCCAGCATCAATACTACACAATTTTGGATATTTTTTAGCTCTGTGGTTTTGATCAACCCCATTTTTATTTCTATCGCAGGAATTAAATTTTTCTTTAAATACACAATTTACGCAAAATTACTTCCTGTGTCAAGATACGCTACGCAAATCACTGACACAACTATTAATAATTTTTTTTTACTTAATTAAAACTAAAATATACATTTCCCTAAGAAACTTCAGACCGACAGCTAGCTCACTACAGCATCGGTAATGCACGGAACAGGCACTAATCACAAAACTGAGTAGAAAATAAATAAAAAATTCCTTAGGGAAAATACAAAGTGTGAAAAAACAATAAACAGCAAGGAGTACACTAATTACAACCACTTATTTTTGTACAGGTCAGGTTGCTGGTGTGTTTCACAGCTTTTCACCGATACTCTGTAAACTCCAGCAGCAGGTTACAAGCTTGCCCAGAGCTCTGGGAGAGCCCGCAGAGTGGCTCCTTTGCTATTAAAAAAGTCAGCTAACACAGGGTTTTTTTCTGGTGGTTGTTTCTTCGTGCTGGGGAAATCCAATTAATTAAACAGGTCATCAATTCAATCCAAGTATTTTTTGCACCAAAGGAAAGAGTAGACTTCAAAGAAGCAGAAACTAATATTTGTAGTTTGTTGGTATTTTAGAATATGTAATTAAATTTTATATTGCTTTTGCCCATATATTCAATGCAAGAAAAATACCTTTTCCTGTTTATTACATTAAATTTATAAGGCTTGACTAGATAACTCCAGGTCTAATACACTGAAGATAGGAAAGAAATTAAATCTGGTTAATTGAGGAAGATGCTGCATCATAGAATCATTAAGGTTGGAAAAGACCTCTAAGATCATCACCCCATTGTCAGTAAATTCAGCTGACCCAAGGCATTTCCTGAAAACCTATTATACTCGGAAGACTTTTTAGAAGGGAGAGACGAGAACGCTAAAAAACAGACGTTCTTAAGGACTCAGAACCTTGGTCTGACTCAGCAGCAGGCTGCAGCAGTTGTACGGAGCAAAACAAAAACTACCTCTAAAAGTATATTTTGCTTTGCAGCAGCCAGTCACTTAGAGAACAGAGATGTGTGGAAGCACCACCACCTCCTCCTCTGCAGGGCAGAAACATGAAAAGCACATCATGAAGGAGGTGTTAACCAAAATCTGGTTCTGGAGATGCAGTCCTGAGTTACACGACCCGACACCATTAACCACCCGGGTTTCCTTGCCTCTCTTTGCCCTCCTCATTCAGTGTAGCTCCCCGTCAGAATTCAAAAACAAACCAAAAAGCCCACAGCCACCACCCCCAATGCTACGACTGTCACGACCCACTTGCCCCCGGCTAGGTTCCCCACAACTCGGGTCACACACGAGCAGCACGGATCTGGAACAGGAGGATTCACAGTCACCAATGCTGCCAAGTAGCTGCGGGTGTCACCAAGCCAAGCAGTTAAGGACAGGACAGCTGCAGCAGCAGAATACAAACCGAGATACTGAAGTAGCTCTGATTTTTTTTTTCCTGCTACAAAAGAAACCTAACCCCCTGCTCCGTGCCTTGCTCTACCAAAAGCATCAGCGTCAAGTTACTTACCCCTCCACACACACCACCACCATCTGCTCCTGGCATCGACTCCACCGAGCTGGTGCTTGCTATCTGCGGGAAGCAGAACGACACAGAGCAACTTCAGCATGGACATTCTTCCTAAAATACATTAAATGTTGAAAAAGAAAACATGGCATCGTTTGCTTTTAAGCCCCTCCACTATTTGCTTGTGCACACCCCGTAATGGCCGACGCGCTCAGCGCTCTCGGACACGGGGCTGGCTACGCCGCGGGTGACTTCGGCGCCGAACTGCCCAGCCTGCTCTTCACCGCAGCGTGGGCCTGTGCCCCCCGCGCGCTGCAGAGAGCCGACAGGCACGTCTGGGTTACGCCGCTCCACTCCAGCCCCGCGAGCCCAGCGGGCAAGTGCTTCGCGCAGTCCGCGCGTTCTGAGGAGGAAGAGTATCTACCTCACTCAGATAGCACTCGGCTGATTTTTTTCTTAATTGCAATACATCTCTTAACAAACGCCAACTGGCATCTACAGGTACTCAATACATATAGAGGACAAACAACAAGCATATGTATGTACACCAAAATCATAGGCTACATCCTAAAAGGAAAACCACCTCATCTGTCATTAATTTACAGGAAGTTTGCTCGTTTCCCATGCATTCTCAAACTATTAGACTCCTGATAAATTCTCCTGTTATTCCCATGGATCATTCTTCCTTTGCCAATTAGGCAATATCTCCTATTTCGAGGTTATCTGAACCTCCTGTGCATTTTTGCACTCTAGCTTCACTCCATTTGAAAGCAAAAAGGTTTAACCTCTGTTATTAGAAACAACCCGAACTGCAGCTTTGAGTAAGCAGCCAGACTGAAGAGCTATTCATTCCGACACCTAGGCGTATCTATTTATATACTAATACAATCAATCGACTCTGGAGAACAAGCAAACGAGCAAATGCATCCCCCGGGGCGAGGGCTGTGCTGCCCCCAGAGCTCTTCCTTAGGGAACGCAGCTTCATTAAAGGGAAGCATCATGTACTCATGTTTCTGCCTCTGCAAAAACCCAGCAACCCTGGGGTCTTCACATCATCTGTTCCCCAGTCCCACGGAAAGGGGTCTCTTTCCACTGGAATCCTCATCAACCCAGATATTTATCTCCCTTTGCCTAGTAAAAGGACATCTGTGCGCTGTGACTCAGGACTTGGGAAAGGAAATGAAAAATGCAGAGAGAAAACGGGGTCTGAAGCAGAGAACGAGGAAACCTCCAGCAAGCTTAGGGACAAGAATGAATTTCTCCAGTTGCCTGCTCAGATCCCCATACCCTTTTAATATTTATTTGTAATAATGTGCTAAAAATCAAATACCCTCTACTCAACCTGTAAATGATTTCAAAAGGGCTTCTCCCCCTGATGTGACCATCACCACTTGAAGTGTGTAAGATTTGGCATGCAGGAAGACCATGAAGACCATTCACGTTTGTCAGACCTACCCCAGAGCTAGGGGAGGAACAGCAACCGGGGTGGGAAATAACGATGATTTCACAGGATCTGAAACTCACCGTTTAACTAACAGAAGCCCTCCCGACTCTCAAATTTTAGCAATGCCACTTCCACAGAGCTCAGCTCCCTGCGGCAATTCTCCCTGCCAGCCACCTAACAATGCACCAGCTGGGTCCTCCCCCCACAGCACCAGCCTCCAACGCATCCGAGATCAAGCAGTGGTAAAAGAGGTCCTTTTCCTCGGGAACATTTTTAGATGGCTTTAGAAAAACCCTTCACCTAGCCTTGACATGCTGCAGATGAAAATGGAAAACAAGGAAAAGAGCGTCCTCTTCCTGGAGGAGCAACGCCACAAAGGGACGCTGAAGCTTTCTGAAAAGACTTGTTTCAAAGACCACCGCTACAGGCACCTCGCAGGGCACTGACGGGCAAGGACTCTGACTAGTCGCCTCCTGACAGGAGGGAGTTTATTAATTGCCGTAGATTATTACACAGCCATAATCGTAAGAATCAGGTCACATGCCAGATCTCTGCACCTACAAGAAACCGCAGACCTCAGGCGTAACTGGAGTTAACAACGTGCCCATGACCAAATGGGTGCAGTTTGTAAACCGGGCGCTCATCGTGGACGAATCCTGGGGATTCAGCTCTCACGTTGGCGCGTTTGATTTCCCATCCACCTCTTCTTCAGTGGTCTTGTGTCAGCAGCGTAAGGTCAGAAACTGTCTTCTGTAGGCAAATTACAGGCTGAAGACCAACCCTTAATGCTTGCATGAGCTTATGTAAGTCAGCAGGGAAAACAAAAGCGCGGTGGGAATTGCGTGCAAAGGCATGCAGCGGTCACGCAACTGAAATCAATCACAAGCACTGTAACATATCAAATGTATGGCCAAGGATGGGAGAAGAGCAATTTGGCTATTTTTCTACAGGCTTATTAGAACCAGAGTCCAATTTCTAGTAGCTGTTACAGATCCAGCCCCGAATTCATAAGTGCATATCTATTTCTTGACTCATAAGAGCAAAAAAGGAAGATTATTGTCATTTTTTCCTCTAAAGCATGCTGCCCAGTATTCCATAAAGATGATGAGATATGAATGGTGCATGCTGCCTGCAGCAGTGTATTGCTACTAAGAACGTTCTCGGTATTTGTCCAGTTTTCCTTACAGAACCACCCTCAGCGCTTTTTAACCGACAGCAATTTTCGTCACATCTAGCCGCGACTTTGGTTTTCCAAGCTGATTACCTAGATAAGCTAATCTCCTAAAAATGCACGTTAGCATTCTGGCAGAAAAGAAATTAAAGTGCACACTGCATTAATATCACAGCCAGGAGATAAACCAGACTTCTCTGCCTGACTTTTATGAACCAGCAGAGTATAAACATATGGCTACACCACTGATACAGAAGCAAAATAAAATGCCATTTACAAAGTAAGATAATAATAATGAAGCTGAACAGACATTGTGTCTTAATCAGATACAAAGAAGTGTGCTTATTGGTTTCGCTATTAGCAAAAGATCTTTTTCCACCAGAGCACCCTGGTTCTGAAGGCGGTCATGAGTTAAAATAAAATATAGGCATGAATTGATTGTTATCCAAGGTTTTCTAAGTACTTCTAGCTGACGAATCGTTCATGATCAGTAAGTTATGCTATATTCTGAAACTGGCTCACTGCTGGCTGCTGTCAGCCACAGGACCCTGCGTGGAGGCTTGTGCAGGTCTCCGCTGTCGGTCTGTGATTAACGCTGGGATGAAAGGGATATCCGACAACTCGCCTGAAGCCCCCAGGAAACCAGTCAGATCAAAACCTAGCACTACCGAGTCACCAAATCAGGTCTGGGAAAGGGGAGGTTTCAAAAATGGGAAGGTACCAAAAAAAAAAAACCAAACCCAAGTTTAGGTTTAATCTCTGCAGATGGACCTTCTCTCCCCGCGCTCCAAGATCTCCCGTGCTTGACCACCGACACCACTAACACCCAGGCAGCTCTGCATGGAACTCCTGAACACTGTCCTCTCCTCTTCAGCTTGTAGCAACTGCCCGTGGCGAAAGTTATCACCACCATTTTCAAGTCGAATGAAGAGATATTGCCATCGTCCTCACGTGAATGCTTCCAAACCAAAACTCCTCTCAAACACTGCATGGAGTAACACCTTACAGTTGCACAGAAACAGAATAAACTTTCAAGGCTATTTTGCATATTTAGCTGAAGAGTACTCTTTCTGAAATATACTTGTTATCTATAAGTCAGTATTTTAAAGATCCTTTTAAAACACATCGATATCCTTTCAATTCTTTAAAACTTTAAAAATAATAATAAAGTACAAGAAAGGAAATAATCCCAAATCGCATCTCTCAGGAGGTGGGGAAGTGTAACAAACAAAATCTCCCAGGCACACAAACCTCATTCCAGACAGGCAACCACTCGGAACGCTAAAGAATTACACCTGTCCTGCTAAATGAGCCACGAGCCTGGAAAACACGACTGACAGGTCTCTTGCACTGAATTACCCTGCATAATTTATTCCATACCTGCGTGGCTGAGTGACTATGACTGATGAGCATTTGAGAGCCGGAGAAACGGAGCTGAGTGTACTGTAATGTCATACAACAATCAAGAACAAGACTACGCTATTTTAAAATTAGCTGTGTAAGTCTAGTGTAACTGTTGGTAAAACTGTTACGGCAAAGGAGGGGAATTAAGGATTCGTACTTACGGAGGAATCAGGAAGATGCTCCTCCTCTTGAGAAAAAGAACTATTGAAAGCTCTGAAGGTCTCACTGTTCTGTTTGTGCTTTTCAATTGTTGCTTGAATGACCTGAGACAAAAAATCCAGCAAAGATGAGAAGCATCACAAAAGCAGCCTTGGAAAAATTCTCTCATAGGAAAACAGTTAGGATTATCAATTTGGTGAAAAACCCTTCCACTTGCATAAATGAAATGCAAACTTAAAAACCTCAATAACTACATACTGCTTAAGTTAAACAGTGAGACTGCAGTCAGACCGTGTCTCTACAAGTCAGACTGCACACACACACACAAGGCTGATCTCGGCCTCCTCTCTCGCCGCCTCGAGGACTGCGGGGAAGGGGAACCCACGCGCAGCCCCCGTGCGCTGCCTGCAGACGGTGGGTCCGCAGCGGGACCCGGACTGGGGCTCCACGGCTCCCCACAAGCAGCTGTGCCAGCCCGGACTGCCCAGCTTCCTTGCACAGCCCCTCTCCTTCAGAAGCCCCAGAAGATCATTCTAAAAACAGAAGATGCTGACTGCATGGTGATCTCCACCCATATCATAAGGGTTTTGTATTAACCTGAATCCATTCCCTCTTCTCCTCTTCTGTCCTGTTAAAAGAAAAGAAAAATACAGAAAATATCGTTAATTCTACCTTGAATACTTTCAGCAAAATCGATTCACGTCTTCACAGCTTTGTACCCATCAAGATTTTAGCTTTGCTATCCACTATTTTAAAAACATTATTAATAATTATTGACCTTAGTTATTATCAAACAAATGCCAAAAATGTTTGAACTATTCATACAGTGGAACCTACAAGCACTGCTATAAACACCGTAAGCATTCAATACAGCAAATCAGCACAGCTCTTCAACACATTCTGACTTCGGACCAACAGACTCTCTTGCACATGTAGGCGACACGTCTCCGATGCTCATCTCCTGGTTTAAAGCTATGTCCTCCCAGCACAGCCATATCCCCTAGATCATAAACTTCTATATAAATATGCAAAAACCTTAAAAGACAGAATAAGCACCGTACCTGGCTTGTAATTCTAGCGATCTTTTTTTTCCTGTTATTGAAAAAGTATGAGCCACGTTTTGCTTGGCGATTTCTTGGACCTGTAAAAGGAACAATGTCAGGTCCTCGCTAGTCTCCACTGTCTTTCAGTCATTTCTAATGACTTACAAAAGTACTCATTCTTTGAAATACTTAGTGGAAAGGATCACTCAGAGGACAGTACAGAGGTAGCAAAAACAAAGGATTGTTTCCATAATTACTTGTCTTGGTATGAAACTCCTGAACCTGCACCACCAACCAGCCCTCCTGGGTCAGCTGGGCGACAGGGGAAGGTTTCCACCCAAAGCGTGTAAGGAGTCACCGTTTTCTTACCCACCTTTGGAAGATAACCTCATAATTCTTAAAAAAAAAAAAAAAAAAAAA
>Ga0065711_1036778_pt1 | contig 20592 bp, 10 predicted proteins | sample Hoacrofraction12_FD_59098 | JGI IMG/M metagenome (GOLD analysis project Ga0065711, IMG submission 59098) | Hoatzin crop microbial communities from Cojedes, Venezuela - Epithelial fraction 12 v2 (version 2) | ecosystem: Host-associated > Birds > Digestive system > Esophagus > Crop | place...
GAATGGCAGAGCTCAGAGGGTTGTCATCAGCGGCACTGAGTCTAGTTGGAGGCCTGTAGCGAGTGGTGTCCCCAGGGTTCAGTACTTGTCCCAGTCTTGTTCAGCTTCTTCATCAATGACCTGGATGAAGGGACAGAGTGTACCCTCAGCAAGTTTGCTGATGACACAAAGCCGGGAGGAGTGGGGGATACACCAGAAGGCTGTGCTGCCGTTCAGCGAGACCTGGACAGGTTGGAGAGTTGGGTGCCGAGGAATTTGATGAAGTTCAACAAGGGCAAGTGCAGCGTCCTGCACCCGGGGAGGAACAACCCCCTGCACCAGTATAGGCTCGGGGCTGACCTGCTGGAGAGCAGCTCTGTGGAGAGGGGACCTGGGTGTCCTGGTGGATGACAAGTTGACCATGAGCCAGCAGTGTGCCTTGGTTGCCAAGAAGGCCAGTGGTATCCTGGGGTGCATTAAGAAGAGTGTGGCCAGCACGTTGAGGGAGGTTCTCCTTCCCCCCTACTCTGCCCTAGTGAGGCCCCGTCTGGAGTACTGTGTCCAGTTCTGGGCTCCGCAGTTCAAGAAAGATGAGGAGCTACTGGAGAGAGTCATGCGGAGGGCTACGAAGATGATGAGGGGACTGGAACATCTCTCCTGTGAGGAGAGGCTGAGGGAGCTGGGCTTGTTTAGCCTGAAGAAGAGAAGACTGAGAGGGGACCTTAGAAATGCCTGTAATTATCTTAAGGGTGAGTGTCCAGAGGATGGGACCAGACTCCTTTCAGTGGTGCCCAGTGACAGGACAAGGGGCAACAGGCACAAACTGAAGCACAGGAAGTTCCATCTGAACATGAGGAAGAACTTCTTCCCTCTGAGGGTGATGGAGCCCTGGAACAGGCTGCCCAGGGAGGTTGTGGATTCTGGTTCTCTGGAGATATTCAAGACCCGCCTGGACAAGGTCCTGTGCAGCCTGCTGTAGGTGACCTTGCTTTGACAGGAGGGTTGGACTAGATGATCCACAGAGGTCCCTTCCAACCCCTACTATTCTGTGATTCTGTGATTCTGTGAAGTAGAATAATGGATGATCCATTGCATGGTTGGCTGTAATAGCTGCAGTCTTTATCAGTTCGGTACTGGGAAACTGCAGAAAGTTATGGCTTTAGGAAAAACAGAGTGTTTTGTCTTGCATTAATCTGATATGTGAAATGGTTATGCTGATTACTTAACTGATGACTTTGAAGATTCCCCAGTTCTTCTTTCAAGACTAATACTCTTAAAGACCAGATTTCAGCAAGAGGTGCATCAGCTTACCTGTGGGCTCCTTTATACCTACTAAGACGGAAAAGTCAGGTCAGTAACCTGAAAGGGAAGCATAAAATGGTATGAAGACACTATTCTGTGTGTAAGAAACAATCATGGTGTTAAACTTATATAGTTTGTATAAAACTCATAGCTTCTTAGGACATTGCTGCTTGTGCGCTTTGATGAAACAGCGTTACTGTAGTGAGTTAATCTTACAAAGTGGTCTTTTTGAAGCAGCACTTGTAAAAGCCATGTAAAGAGAATCCAAGTGAAGATGTTGAGTTAAATTTTGGGTTTCTTTTTGCCATTCAAGTTGAAGATGGCAATTAATGCAGTCTTCTTAATCTTGTTTCATTTAGTCATTCAGCATAAAGCATGAAGGTCTCAATTCAAGCCTCCAAACAGCGAGTGATTGCTTCCTACTATGCTGAATAGGACTGTGCTGAACTGTGACTGTATCTAATCAGCAGAGAGTGGGCTGACATCACACCAGTTATTGAAAACACATTTTCATATGGCTTCTTTGCTGATGAGTATCCAACCAGAATTCTTTTATATTTTGTAGTATGCATTGCTGTTGACAAGTGTTTAGAAATGCATATATAGTATCAACCATACAAATAAGAGTTTGTAATGCTTCTTAGCATATTCATTATGAATTCTTGAAATGTTATCTCTGTCCTACAGTATATTTGTGCTGAGCATACAGTGGCTGGGGGCCAAATCCATTTTACAGCTATCCAGAAGAGTCTTGTGACCAATCATTCAAGTTTACACTCATAAAATGCCCATAGTGTAAGCACCTAAGGCACTGTGCATAATCCATACTAAAATAAATACGATATACCATTTCTGAATAGCAAAGTCAGGTGAAATCAGGCATCTGCCTCTGATGTTGTAATAGATAAAGGAATCTGGTTCTGTAGGAGGAGGTGATTAACACGTGGTACAAATGCACGCAACTTGTAAGACAGTTGCACTTTTGAGAGATGAATGGAAAATTGATTGAATGTCTGAAGGGACTGAAAGGATAGTGAATAAGAAGGTTTTATAAATGGGACACAATCAGGCCACTGGAACTTCTGCAAATTAATGTTTAGCTCTGAGGAGAAGGCTATCCTCTCCTCTGTCATGATCACAACTCTATGAGCTTCGGTTACTACTAAAATTTACCTACTGTTTGGTCAAGGAGTATTGACTGTAAGAGCGGACAGCCTCAGGCTTAACAGATTTTGCAATCGGAGCACTGCGTGTTGGTAAAGTGTGCATCTTGGCAGCATCTTTTTTTAGAAAAAAGGAAACAAACTTCATGTCATGAATGAAAAACATTTTTAAAAAAAAGGGAAAAAACCTGCAGTCCAAAGTGGGTCTGGATACTGTGGTTTATTGAAGAACCAACGAGAAGAGAGGCTTTTTCTTGTTTGATGATCTCGCACTTGCATCACACCCTCCCAGCATCACCTTCACGAGGTCTCTGCTTCCCTTCCCGGCAGGGAGGATGCTGGCCATGGGAGGTGGGACCCAAAGTCAGGTTCATCTGTGCTGTGCCACTGCTCGCTGTTACCTGTCTTGGGCATCACTGGCAAAGGTCCCTGGGTGTCCCCCAGTATTTGTCTCCATGCGTGATCCTGATCTCCAGGATTTGTCCTCCAGCCAGCATCTTCACCTCCTTCTTCCTGCCTCCTAATCCCCCATTTTCCCGATCTAACTGTCCCATGCACAGAAGGGCAATGTGTCACATGCCTCCTAGTCTGTGGTTCTGTCTCGTGTCTGTAAGAGCTGCAGTCAGCAAGTAGCAGGTTCGTGTTTGGGCATTCAAAAGTTCAGTATTTCTCCCCTCAATTATCTGCTGCCCATTAGCTTTTGTGATTGAAACTAGTTTTTTTTTTGCTAACGACACCCGAACACTCAGCTATTAGTAGACTGTGCAGCTCAGCATCCAACCGCTCTGTGCGTGCTACAGCTGTAATGATCAAAAGAAAGCGGTGTTTTGTGAGAAGGGGTGAAATGGTTTAGACAGTGCAGAATTTATTCTAATACATGAATCCAGCATTTAACATGCAGGTAAAAAAAATTGCTTCCTGTTCTGCTAATCCTTGGCTGGATAATTGACAGCCTTCTGGAACTTCATTTCTAGCCTTTTCAGCTTTCATTGATAAAGACGCAAAAAGGACAAACGGACAAAAGGACTGTATATAGCGTATAATTCATTTTGCAGAGCTAGAACATCTAGCTGAATGTGCCATTGATTTACCCTGGCACTAATTCCTGGTGAGTAGCTTATTTTGAAAGTAGCTACAAGTTGGCATATTTGCAGGAGCATTGAATTCTGGCACGCAATCACTGTTGTATTAAAAACACGATGTGCAGCGAGTCTGGAGAGCCTTTGAAAGTGAGGTATCAATAGAAGCTATGAGTTGCATTGTTATTCTCAGTACGTACACTGTAAAAAACCCCAAACAGAGTAAGCTGTATATGTTACCAATAGTGTGCAGTTTGTGGCATGGATTTTTCTTGAAAAATGTGTTATTGATGTTGTTTTATTAAAAAATTGTACTGAAAGCCACTTTAAAGTCCATGTGGTATCTGTTATGATTGCCTTAATAACAATAATGTAATTATGGGTATTACATCTGTATAGGATTGAATGTGCAACAAACACTGGTTGTGAGCAGCAAGTTTTCATAAGAGATGACAGCTGTTTTAGAAGGAAAATTATAGCTTATTTATTGTGTGTATACATTCGAGCTGGGCGAAAAAAAGCAAAGGAATGAAATCTGCAAAAGAACTATTTCTTGCTAAGTGTTATTTTGAAATAAAAAAGCTAGTTGTGTACTAGTGAACAATAAGAATGGGTTGGTTGGAAATAATGTATTTCTTTAAAATAGGATGTTTCAAAAGGATGCCTCTAGCTGCAGAATCTACCAAGTATCATTTTTTTTCCTGTTTCTTGGAGGGAGAGGAGGAAGACAAGAAGGGGGAGCTTCTTCAGTACTGGAAAACTTTGCTCAGCAGTGGAAAGTTGTAGTGGAAAACATTGAACTAAAAGAGATGAGTAATCATCACCTCTGTAAAGCAAGGATGGATATGGTCCCGATAAGAACAGAGGGGAGGGAAGGAAGGAGCTGCTGAAGGTTCATTGTATTTTGTATGGATCTTGTAATGGAAAGTCTCTGCAGTCTTGTTTGGCAGGGACAGCACTGACCTTAGGTGCAAGAGTGAGCTGACTTGGAAAGATTGGTTGCAAGAAGGTTAACTCCAGAGTATGGTTCTCTTTTCTCACTTTTCTGTGTTTTTTGTAAACCTGTGCTTCTCTGAAGGACTGGTGAGTACCACCCAAAAATTTCCCAAAAGCTTTTTAATTATCTTAAACCTTTTATGTGCTGTAATCTTGAGGATGGAAATGGTGGCCAGGTCTTTAGCATAAGTTGCAAACAGATGTATTGTAACAAGGAGCTTTTTAACTGAAAGTTAATTTTATGCTGGTATTTATTTGTCTGAGAAATCTATATCACTTACAGGTTTTTTGCCCAGAGAAGTTGTGTTCAACGCCAGGTTGGATGGAGCTTTGAGCAACCTGGTCTAGTGGAAGGTGTCCCTGTCCATGGCAGGGGGGGTGGAATTAGATGATCTGTAAGGTCCCTTCCAACCCAAACCATTCTATGATTCTACGTTTTAGGAAATTGTAGAAGGTTACAGAAAATCCAGAGTTTTAGCTTGCACATTGTTATTGCAGAGACTGTCACCATCTCACAGAATTGGAGAAATACAGGTGGGAAGTTGTAAAGCTGTATTGAGGAGGTGAGGATGCAGAGGGTTTCAGACAGGTGTCTTCATTGCTGCAGATGAGCGAGACTGTGGTTTCCAAGAAGGGGGAAGGGAAAGGTACGTGCAATACAGATGAATAGACATTTTGTAGCAAGGCTTATAAAATATTAAAATTCAGTCACAAATGCAAGCCGGTTCTCTTGCATATACAGAAAAGAACTTTCATTCCATGTGAAGGATCTTGGCCCAAACGGAGTTTTCAAAATATTATAGGGTTGTTAAAAACTGGTTCCCTGGCATAAATGAATGTAAAATTTCTGGTGTTTGCTGTGAGTGAGTGTCCCATTGGTTGTGTCTCACCGAGATCTAAAACTAGGAAGAAGAGTGACAGCTGAGATTACCCTGCGGTGATCCTCTGACAATGCTGTTGGACAAATTCCGTGTAACAGAGGAGAAAGGTTGATCAGAGATAAACTAGGCTACAAAAGGCAACTTCAGCAATTCTGAAAATCGTGAATACTGTGAGGGAGAAATAAACGTGAACAGAAATGCTGTATAATCCCCATTTAGGCCGTGTCCTGTGTTCATGAAGCTGATGTGTCTGTGGACACTCTGGATGAAGCGCCGTTGCCTATAGGTCTGCTGGGTTGTGTATTACAAAGAAAACCAAGGAGGAGTGATGGGGAAACGGAGAATTCAGGGAGCAGGAAGGTTTTGAGTTGCTTGGAGGTGTCATTGCTGGGATGGGCTCAGCAGCCGGGCTCAGGCTGCATTCACATCTCAGGTTTTATCCAGTTTTAAACTCTCTTAATGCTTTACTGGCATTTGCTTTGCTTGTATGCAACTGAGTGCAGTGGGGTCTTGGTTTCAAGGAGCTTTTCTGAGGGCTGCAGCCATGCAAACTGAAGGCAAAGGCCTATAAAAGATGGGGATGCATGGTCATTTTCACACGCATCTTAAAAAGGCCTTCCCTGAGCTGCTCGCTCCTGTGTTTCTGCTGCTGCTCGGCACCCGCCCGGATCCCCCGGGACTGCTCACACAGCAAGCAAATCCTCAGGAGTCACACAGCAAGCAAATCCTCGGGAGTCTCCAGCTGCACACTGCTAGTGCCTTCCTGTCATGAAAACAAGTGTCTGCTTTGAAATCTGGCAACGGAGAGTTTACGTGCTCTGACGATTGACATGGGCAGCAGAGAGAGGTCTCTTCTGTGTGGAAGAGATTTTTCCAGATGGTGTCATGGAAAGAAGTACCGTATGATGACTTGCTTTGAAAATACTTCGTAAACTCAGAACTCCTCCCAGCTTTGTAAAAAAAATAGTTTGTTTTTTTTTCTTTTTTTTTTTTTTTCTTCTCGGGATCATTTTAAACATAGTGGTATGCCAAATGCTTTGAACAGCAAATACTGGCAGACTGCATCGTATCTCTTTTGTGATAGAAATTACTGTCAACAGTGTGAAACTGTGATGTTGACTATTTATGCAGTGACAGTTGTGTTTAAGTAGCTTTAAATTGTGTAGATCTTGTTAATCTCTGTGAAAAATCATTATAAAATGCCGTGGAGTTTAATGGTCTTGGATTTTATGCTGTGGCTGCATCATTTTTTATTTTTTATTTTTACCAAAGCTATGAAGTGGTTGCTGGTCTCATAATTTTTTGGAAATGCTTTGTAAAACAATAACCATGTTTCTCAGTTTTGTCTGTAGTCTCCAATGTGATTTAGAGCAAAGTTTTAAAAAACATTTTACAAATTGCCAGAGCTTATTACCTAATGCATTGAATTACAGATGGAAAGAGATGCTGTAGTGGGTTAATACGAGTATAATAGCTGATCTATGGGGACCAGGATGCAATATCTTTACAATGTGTACATCCTAAGTATGCGAAGGTGTAATTTTGAGGCCATACTTGTTTCGATGTTGGCATTTGTGTGGAAATTATTTTACTAAATTCCAGAATGCTTTGCGTAGAAACCCAACAAACAAGTTTAAATTAGTCAGGAAAAGTGATTATTTTTTTCTTCAACAGTAACATCAACAGTTTTTCCAGTGGCATGGAAGCCTACTTGCAATTTAAAAAACTGAAGGACTGCTTTTCCTTTAGGAAAATGCTGTTTGATCAAAAACTTGAGGTTCTGATGGAAAAGAAAAATTGGAGCTGATGGGGAATTTTTGCTTCTAAGGGGAAAAATATATCTCTTAGCATAAAATGTTTGGATCTGAAACAGCTTTCTAGTTCTGATTTTTGCTAACATAAACTTGTATTAAAATATATATGTATATCTAGAACAAAATGTTATACTGCAACTAAAAAAGTGAAAGGTTTTTTCTTTTTCCAGAGATGAGCTGCAGAAGTTTGTGACTGTCTTTTGGCCGTTTTCCACTTTAGAGTATGAAGGGGTTCAGATGTGGAATATTTGGCATAACAGAAAATGTAATTCCAACTCTAATCTAGTCTTTGCAAAGCAGTCAGATAAACTATTGTAATTCAGTTTTTTCATTTCAGGCTTTGTAAGGTGCACCTTACAAAACGTCCTAGAAGCATCTGCTGATTGGGTGTTATAATTGGGATTTGAGGCAATAATTTGATTAAAGAGGTTTTGGACTCTAAGGAATATAATGTATTTCTAAGACAATAAGACAGGTTTGCTGGATTCTGCCAACATTGGTTGGGCACTATTAATATTCAAGAGTACTTTGTCTGTCCTGGTTTCCCAACTAAGGAGTTGCTCCAAGACATTATAACTATGGCTATTGCAACTGCTGCTCTTTGTCTTCCATTTCCGTGAAGCTGGTGTTTGTGAATGAACAAGCCATCTATTGTGATGAATCTTTTGAAGAATTATTTTAGGAAACAGTCATTCTTTCAGAGTTATTTTTAATGATGGAACTGACTCAAGGAGGAAAAAAAAATCTTGCTAATTACATCTGTCCAAATTTTATAGTGCATAATGTCATTCATTAGGCTGATACAGGTCTTGCTAGGGTTTCCACTTCAGCTGGAAGACTTGCTTTCACTTAATGGGACATTGAATCTACTCCGAGTAAAGACTCCAGGGGTCTGTAATTAAATGAGTGTAACACTGAAATCTCTTTTGCATTCTTGGCATAGTCATCTGCATCTGAGACCCATCTGCAAACTCTGTGGTGGTGAAAACAGGCTGATTTTTGCCAGTGTGACACAACAACCCTTTATGCCAACAAGAAGGGACAATGCAATAGGATCAGACCAAACTTTATTTTAAAAATGCCACAATATTTCATCTGTAGTAAGAGTCCCTTACACAGAGTTAGGATCATTTCCAAAGTGATTAGTTATTTTTCCATATTTGCTTATTAACTCCCAAACCTTACAGGGGAAGTTTATGTTATATAAATTGCATTGGTTATCAGAAATCAGTTTTCAGGCAAGTGTTCAGGCACTAAAACTAGTCTGCTCGTAAATTCTGGAGCGTGTCATGGAGAGTTTTGGTAAAACATGAAGAATGACATTGCTGTGGTCTAATATACATACCAGAATGGATTTGCACTGAAATGCTGGTAATCACAAAGAGCAGAGAATTTTCCTTTCTACTTTCCATTGTCTGGGATAGTCCAACAGGTATTTTAGGGGAGAAGTGCCTGCTTGACATGATACAAGCCGAGTTTTGCTTTTTGCCTTTGTTGCTCGAGATCAAATCAACACCTCAAGAAATAGGTATTGCAAAAAAATGTGCCGTATAAAATTATCTGTTTTGCTTTGTTTACTTTCAGGTGAATGCTAAGAGTAAAACTTTAAATGGTTGATCATTTAATGATTAGAAGAATTCGTTCAGTTGAAATAGTGCTATTTTAAGGCCCGTTTTTAAATCTAACCTGTTTAGGCTAGAAAGGAACTTGAAAATAAAGTAACATCAGAATCTTAATGTATTTGGAGACAAACACCTGCATATTCCCACTAGTAATTCTGCTACTTAAATATTCTTTGCTCTTCTGGTTCTGTATCTGCCTGTGGTCTTCGGGACGATTCCTTGGAGATCAAGGAGTCAAGCCAACCAACACAAATATGAAAGTGTTGACAGCGGACGAGAAACCTGCTTCTTTGCAATCTTAATCTTGGGTTTGTCTGAGTTTCAGCATTGTACAAACAACAGAAGAACTCGGGGTATGACCGCTGGTTTGTTTGGTTTTTTTTTCTGAACACTAATGTGAAAGTAGAAAAACGTATCTTAAACTAGCATAGTCCTTTTCGTCATTCTTATTTACTTCTAGCTGGTTGATTAGACTGTTGTTATTCGTTAGACTCATAACACTCATTTTAATAATTAACCTGTTTCTTTCTGTTTCTTATTTGTCCGATCAGTGATTGGAATATTTTTGCTTTGTAAAAGAATGTAGACACTGTCACTAGAAATGGATCTTTTAATTGTGTTCATCACCTTGACTTTGCCAGAGAGGTTGATACCCCATAAACAATGTGGGAAGACAAATCATTAGAGCATTACTTTTAACATTGCCTAAAAATACTAGTGAATTTAAAAATACTAAAAACAGAATTTAAGCTGGTTACATTTAGTGTCTTTTTCTTCTGTAGGTGACTCAAGCTCACTCGTCTTTCTTTTAAGTTGAGCATTTCTGGAGGTTTTTCCGTTTGCTTACTTTGCATGTGGTGCCTTCCAGGATAAGGCTCATGCCATTGAAGGTTTGTAAACCTTCAGTTTTAGTAAGGAAAGGAAAAGTAAAGGAAAAGCAAACTTTTAGTAAAGGAAAACCAAACTCTTATGTCAAAGCTGAAGCTGAAAAGGATGTAAAAAGATCTCAAAGGTATTTGCTTTAAATAAAGCACACAGCAAAAAAAAGTATGTTTACTTTATTTACTTTAAAGAAGTCAGTGACTAGCTCATTCCTGTGCAATATTGTGTGGGGATGTACAAATTTATGTGAATGCTCCTCACTGATTTTCATTTTTCTATTGCTTTTGTATTTTATTTTAGTTGTGAATTACAATACATTGTGGAAATCTCTGTTTTACAGTCCCCTCAAACCTTTTAAAGGGGTTTAAAACTGACCACTTAAAATCAGTATTGAGTTTGCAAACCATGGAGAAAAAAAGAGTGATTTGGTTATTCAGTTGTGAATAATTCAATGGATTTTTGGGGGGCTGAGACTTTCAAATAAAACTGCATAAAGTACAAAACTGTTTTTCACAGACTTCACTTAGCAAAGCAAAGAAACAAGGGCCAGAGGAAATCAGTGTATTCTCTAAAATCAACCTGGCTTTTCTTTTTCTTGCCCCCATGAAAAATCCGTTTGCTTCTAACTATCATAGATGATAACCTAAAGTTTGGCAAAATTGCTTTGCCTGGACTAGAAGTGACTGCTGCTGTCCCATGTGGTTGCCTACTGAAACAATGTGCAGCCCGGGAGAGGTGGAGCAGAGAATGTGGAAGCCCACTGGAGAGGGTAAGTGATTTCTTTGTGTCTCTGGAAGAAACGGGAGAGATTCGTGCTGCAGATATCTGTCTCACTGGAGACTTAGTGGCTGCATCTGAACATAAAACAAATGCAAAAGAGGTTATGAAGCAAATGGACAAAAATGGCAGTAGCATGTTTCCAGGTTGAGGTGGCATTTCTCAAACATTGTGAAGGTGCTGAAGAGTGCAAAAGGTGAATTACTAATGATGTCAGTGGTTGGCTAAAGTGGTTTTGGTGTGTAAGGTGGCAGATGTAATGTTACTATCTTGAACACCGCATTGGGAAATCTGAGGACTGCTAGCCTGTGAGCTTCATATGTTGTGAGCAAGTTATTAAAAAGCGTAACAAAACTTAAAACTTTTAACAACAAGCGAGGGTTTTTATGCAATGGGTACTAAGCTTATGAAACTTGTTGACAAAGGGTATTGCAGGTGCTTATGGATAAAGAGGGGCTGGATGAGTTCATGGACAAGAAAGCCACTGAACATTATTTAGAAACTACAGCCAACTCAGGAATTCCCTGAGCTGAATGCGTATGTAGTCCTAGGAAGAATAACCATATTTGGGAATATCGTGCTTGATTATCCTGTTCTCATATTTTTTTCTTGGTCATCTTTTCATGAAATCTGTTAGGATTAGGCTTGGTGGATCTTTGCTTTGAAACAGTATTGCAGTTCTTGTGGTCTTTTCTTCCAGAACACCATCTGCCACGTATGAAAGGCTGGTTACAAAAATAAACCAGCAAATGGCAGAAAACACAGTCTATTAGAAAAATCCCATGGCAGTACGTGGGAAGAGGTCAGCAGACCAGTCACGTATCCATCATGTTGTCTGACTGTACTCCTCTCTCTTCTTTCTGCAGAACAATGCTGAGTTATCAGCAGGAGGGCAGAGAAATGCTCGAAGGAAGATTAGGGCAGGGCCTCTGAGTTTGTGCTCATCTGGAGGGTTGAAAGGAATTGCACCGTCTGTTTCTTATCCCATGCTCTGACTTTGCGGTACAAAAGGCATGGGTGGGAACGTCTGGAGTGGAGTGGGAGGCTGAACAATAGTATTTGGTTTTGTTTAGTGACTTGCATTCCTTGCTTCTGATCGCTTATCATTAGCCCCTGAGTTTGTGCATCACTGTGCCCCGTGAGCAGCATTAGCTCTTTCTTTGGGATTGGGGTTACTCTCTGCTCCCTTCCCAGGCTGGTGTATGGAAAGGGGAGGAACAAGTGTTTCTCCTGAGGGCACGATCTTTCAGATCTTGTTTTGCTGCTTCTGTACGAAGTGGTAGGCTGTCTTTTTTTGCTAAGATTAGCGGGCACGAGCTTGTCAGCAGGAGCGCTCGTTTCCTGGAAGGAGGATGTGGAAAAGGCAGTTGCAGGGGGCAGGATAAAACATGATTCAGGGAGAAGTTGTATGTAAAGACCAAAGTGGACTTCAGACTCTCTGTGAGCCTCCACGTTACTGCAAACTGAGCCTTACTGAAAAGTATCAAGCATGCTTACCAAATCATCCTTTTGCGAATAAATGGCACATGTAGCCTCATATTTACTTCAATTTCTTGCCTCGTGATACTGGCCTTCTGTCTTGGAGAATCTGAATTTCTAGCACCAAGCTAGGTATCGATTTCCTTTCCTGTCATCTTGCAAGAAGAGGCTGTATTTTGGATCTTTTTATTTTTCAGTTTCTGAGGTTGTAAATCAGAGAAGTGTTGTATGAAACTGAAAGTGCAGAGGTCTTTAACTTCCATTTGTCCTGCTATTGGAGTATTAAAATAGTACGATTAGGAAAAATCCTATTAAACTTTCCACATTAAAGTATTGCATTTGGCAAATTTTTAGGTCGTATTAAATTAGAATTTCTACAGAACCTGGGTAGAAATTGATAGTTCCATTGTACAGGCACAGTACAGTACATCAGAGAAATGCATGTCTGACTAAGCAGGATGGGGAGAGAGGGTGGGGAGTAGACTGCAGATTGTATGGGATCTTCACCGTATTGAATTATGTGAACAAGCTTCCTGTTTGGAGCGACTGCAGCATGGAGGCGTCATATAGTGGTTCCGTGGCACTTGCTGAGGGTGAAAATGTCGTCTGCTTTGTCCATAGATGCTGTCACAGGGATCTCTCTTCTTGGTCAAGGAGCAGGCAATACTGTCGCATTAGAAGGCTGTGATTCTTTTAATTGTAAGCTTTAGTTTTGGGTAGGATTTTTTTTCCATATCAATTTTTGGAAGTCTGCTAGGACCATTAAGTTGTTTAGACCTCTAGTTAGTGACAGAGGAATCAGTGGCATTCAGTCTGACACATGCAATTAAGTATTTTATTTTCAGGATTGGAAAGGAAGGGTTACTTTAGAAAGAAAAATCAGAGAAATATGATTACCAGTGAAGCCTAGATAACACTTGTAATATTTAAGATAGATACATGCTTGGAAAATGACCTGTATTGCAATGCTTTGTGAATTTATGATTGTTTGTAGAGATGGATTATAAGCAGGGTTATGATCTTTTATGTTTTTAATTACAACTGATAGCACTGAAGCCAACATCAAAAAATAGTGCGATGGAAAAACAAATATTTAGGGTTTTAAAACAAAAACCAAACCCAGCCCTCTCTAGAGGCAATATTGTTAACAATTTTTCCATTTTTACGGAGTGTGGATTCAGTTTTTAGTCCATAATAAAAAATGCTGAAATACACTTCCTAGAGTTGTGTCTGTGAATAATCATCCTCAGTGCATGTGGAAGTATGGGGTAATATCTGTTTGTAAAAATTGCTCATTCTCTGGCAAGCAGTGTTTACTCATTTTAATTAGACAGAATCTAAGATTGACTGGCATATTTTCCATATCATATGTTGAAGCTTAGAAAAATCTTAACTGTTTATGTGCATAAGTAACACTTTTTCATTTCTGTCTGTCTAATTTCTGAACTTCACTTTTGCTGATCCTGAAATTTCCTCAACAAAGTGTCCACTGAATGTGATGGGACTTAGTTAAAAACTCATTTAGTGACTCTTAAATATTGAGTCACTTGAAGTTAATTCATTCTTTAGGCACCAAGTTGGATTTCACTGTCTAGTTTTACGTATGTACATTATGTTAATAAGAACAGAATACTTCTTAAATAATATTGTAAATACATTCAAATAGCTAACTTTAGACCAGTGTTATAGGCATAACTTCTGGAATATATGTTTCACTGCATCCAGGATCCCAGATGTGGATGAAGGGAGGAGTACCCTCGGTTGAGCAGTAAGTTTCCTCTGTCCTCGTCAAAGAAGAAAGGAAAGACACAAATAAAACAAAACAAAACAAAACAAAACAAACGTATGCAGCAGCCAGTTTCCTAGGAAGGCTGCTGTGGCTGCTGAGATAAAGGCGCTTGCCAGCTCACTTTTGAATCACATGGCTTGTGATAGGATCCTTGCTTGGTAAAGCAACCCAAAGAAACTGGAATAAAAGGCCTTCACTGCATTTTCATCTAAGTGCCTCTTCTAAATTGAAAAGATGCATGATTTTAGCCCATGAGAATTTTTTTTTCTTCTGGAAAGGACTTTAGAAAGTGAGCCTAGCTAGTTTTGCACTGGAGCATCTCTGCTCAGCCTGATGTAATCACCATAGCAGGTTCTTCATTGACAGCAAGGATGAGGCAGCATGATAGTATGAAGTGAAATGGTCTAACCTTCTAATCCCTTCAGAGGCAGTGCATTGAAATTCATAGCCTTTCAAGTCATGCTTTTTGAAAGTCACGATATCAGCCAGGAATTATCCGATAATGCTTTCTATTGTTTATGAGTTTATTCGGGAAGTACTGTGTTTAGTTAGTACTTTGCTTCTGCTTCCCAGTTGTTTAACCGTTGTTTCAAACAAATGGGGTTGTTTCATTGCTGTTGCCAGATGCTAGAGGCATCTTTTTGTGTTTGTTAAATGCGCAATGATGAAGTGCTGCAAGTGGTCCAAAGGTTTCCCAGTTTAACTAGGTTAAACAACAACAACAAAATAGCTACAGCTGCACTTTTAAAGTTTTTTTTTCTAGCAGTCTTAGCACTCAGGTGAAAATAATTCAAGCTTGTTCTGTGTATGTGAGTAAACGTTGTGCATTTGGGTGCAGGAGAATGAGCTGAAGGCTGGGTGGACCTTTTGCTTGCATTTTTCTTCATGGCTTGTTCCTCATTGTGGCTCTTAACAGCTCTGAACATGTTGGAGTTTCAGTGGCGAGGGTGCTTCAGAAGATTGCCGTGTTTTGCTGTGTACAATTAATAATATTAAGGAGGAGAAAATGGGACAAAGAGGCGAGTTTGCCAGTAATTTGTCTTTTTAGTTCTGAGATGCTCTGATCACCTTTTCCATGTCCTGCTCCCTGATGGGCAGCATGCAAACCAGGACTAAACTCTGGTAAAAGAATTACTTGGGGCTGCAAAATCCTGTGCGGAGCAAATATGCGAAAAGTTGTGTAAACACAACTTCTTTATTCTCTGTCATTTTGTGGTTAGTCGGTGAGAGTTGATAGTGCCATGAAAAGCAGGAGTTAGCACGCACGTGTTCTTCTGTGACTTACCTGTCAGTGACTTGAAAGCCATGCAGAGAGCGATAGCAAATGTCATGAAATACCGAGTTTTTTTCTGTTTGTGTTACCTGTTGCTGTTCCACCTCATTTTCTTGTAAGTGGAGTTTTGAAAGCATCATGTTTTGTGAAGAATATATGAACGATTTTATTTCTGGATGGGTTATTTAAGGGAAAAATATCTTTATTCTACCCATTGTAGAAAAAATGGTTGATATATGTTCATCCACTCAAAACTACTTCGGTGGATGTGAACTGGACCTCCTGAGGACTTTTCCTTTCAAGACAGACTGCCCCTCGCATAATCACGATCCATAAGCTCCTTTTAGTAAGAGCTGCCAATGTTTTCCTTCATAAGAGCTTCTGGGCTCTTGAATACCCAATCTCTACTGACATCCATAAACCAGATCTGCTGTGGCATTTGCAGGTGGACTAGAGAGCCTGACGATACCGTATTCCTGCCTGGAGGTAAACTGTGCATGCCATTTTCTGCAGAGTTTGATCTGCACTATTAAGTGCTCAGTATCTTCTTTACCTTTGTATTCAAGAACTGTTAGACAGAATTATTTTTCAAATCTGATTGCTCAGTCTCTGTTTTTCAGATGACCTATTATGGTGTTAAATTTCTGATTTAAACATCGTTTTGTAATCTTAACCACACAGAAAGTCCAACTTCACCCCCGAGGAGTTCCTGTTGAGCAGGTGGTGGGATACTGGCAGCTGAATTTATGTCGTAAAGCCTGCAATTCAGTCATTAATTCAGTTTTCCACTGTTTGCTTCTGTGGGTAGAAACCAGACGTTGTAATCAGTATTCCTTCAAGAAAATACAGGATAAAAATGAGACAAATGGTCACAGGTAAAGAAACTTGAGGCTTTAATGTAAACGTTAGTTTTCAGTTAATGGTAGGAGAAGGGTTGTTGTTTCACCTACTGCACTCGAAATGCAATTGAAATGTAGGATTTTCTTTTTATTTGTTGTTAATCACATAAACAAGTGGAAGAAAGGATGGAGAGAGTCAACTTATTTTGAGAAGAGATAACTCTTCTGAGACAAATCTTAAATCTTGCTGAACCAGAGAGGTTAAAATAGTACTCACTGGGCACTAAATTTAACTTTTTCAGTATTTATTTCCTGTAGGCTGATTAAATTGTCTAGTCTCAAGGGAGCAAGTTTTTTTCACATTGTGATAATGATTGATATTCAATATCTAATTTAGGTTGTTTGTTTAATAATTCAATACTTGTGATGCATCTTGGTAAGAGAAACTTTTTGCATATACATCTGAGTTGTAGTTGAAAAATGGCTTAATATCTAATCTTAATAGCACAAATATATATTTATGTCATACATACTTCTGTTTTTCAGTAAATAGTATGATTCCACAACACGTTTGTTTACAGTTTCAGAATTATATTGCCAATGTTTATGAGACACTGAGGGACAAACTTTAAGTGATGTATGTGGTGTCCAGTAAAACGTTAAGAGCTTTGTTTTTGAGAGAAAATAATTGCTGTAATGCATATGAAAAGATAATGGCTATTCTTCAATCGAGATACTTCCTGGTCTCATGTGACTCATTAACTCCCAAGCTATCAGATAAGGTTTTCTAGTTAGCAGCTAGATTCCCTCTCAAGAGAAAGCCCTGATAAATTAATTGGAATCTGAATGTTTCTTTACTGCCCAGGGCTGTGTTGTAGGTATCTTTCATGAAGGATGATTCTGAAAGATGAAAAGCAGTTGGAAAATTGCAGGTAATATTTATTGGGGCAGTGAAAAAGGGCTATTTTCTCAAATGTGAACGTTGCTTGGATGAAGTGTGCTTTAGGCTTTTACATCTAATAGCTGCTTGTTTACATCTTTGCCTTCTTTCTAACTTAAGTCACTTTAATCCGGTTACTGGAAACCGTATGTGCTGAAACTGAAAGGCAAGATGTCGTAATCTCAGTGAAAGCTGGACAGCAAACGGTAAAAGGGCAGCTTGACAGAGCAGCAGATGGAGCAGAGGGGTGTAGAAAAGCAAACTGGTTAGGCAACATAGACCTGGGAGGGGGAGAAAGCAGCTGGGAGAGGAACTGAAGAAGAAAGAAGTACCTGATAGAGAATGTTGTGACAAAATGTGGTGCATAGAGCCTTGGAAATAGAGGAGAAATGTGGGGATTAGGTCAGGGAAGGAAACCATAAGGGAAGCTTGAGAGGTGTGAGCCCTGAGACGGGGTAGCTTTTCTGTGAAAGAAAATCTTAGAGACAAATAGTTCTTGTTGGCCCTGATAACAGCATCTCGTTTGGGCTCAAGATTATTTCTTTGGTTGGTAGCAGCAGTTCCCAGAGGGTTGCTTTCAATTAAGTACTGCAGGTTGTGGTATTTTGGGCACAACTGTCTTTATTTAAACATATGTGAAGTCATGGAAGGATGAAGTGGTCATATAAGACAAGCCCTTGTAGGAGTCTCAGGCCAGATAGCAGTAATGACTAATGTGAAAATATGACTGCTAACTTTAAGTTCGTACAAGCTGACTTAAACTTGTGTTGGTGGGTGGAAAACCTGGTCTGAGTCAGTCTCTGATGTATTTCCACTTACTTGTGACAGTACCTGCTGAGTGCTTGAGTTCCCCTGCTGTACCTGCTGTGCATTTCTGCTGAGGGCTCACTTCATTTCTAACTGTGGATTTCTGCTTAAGAGTATTACTGTGGGTGAAAACCTGGACTTTTCTGCTGTGGTGTTTGACTGTTGTACTAAAGCAAAAATGCTGACATGTGTCTCGATCCAATGTCGGGGGAGGTTTCGATACAATACTAAGGACGAGATTAAGACACAAAACGGGGTCAAATGCCGTACAGCCTTGTGAACTTTATTTCAATGAACAGAGGAGCGGAGATAGGATGGAGAGATAGAGGGAAAGAGGGAAAGAAGAAAACAGGAAAAAAAGAAAGAAGTCAGACAACCTAAACAAGCAGGGGAGGGGATGCAGTAGAGATTAGCTACCACCGCCACAGATCCAGCGATGTTGTGTTGGTTCAGTCTCCATGCAGGTGTTGAGGTTTCAGCAAAGCAGGTTCCGGGAGAAGCGAAGGAAGCAAGCACCAGAGGAATGCATGTGGTCCTTTTATCCCATGCGTAGAGTGCGTTTTGGTATGTGCAGTTTGTGTTATACATGCTGCCTACTTAAGCAGCCTTCTCTTGTCAGTTCGTGTGCTGGCCCATGCGCAAGCGCAGTAGGGTACGTTCCTGCACGTTGTCATGGTGGTTTCTTCAAAGACGGGATATTGGGGTCAGGAAGTGGTAATGATGCAACGGCAATGTCGAGACAAAAACCAGTTCGTAGCAGTCTTCTACAACATGCTCCCAAACTGCAGTAACCTCTTACTTTTAAAGATTTTGAAAAGTGCTATTGGCTGTCCCTTATTCTCCTCCAGAGATTTCCAGCTCTGAATATGTGTGATGTGAATGGTGTAAAGCTTATAGGTCAAATGCTGTTGCTGAACCTAAAGAAGGATATTCACAAAAGCTAACTAGGTCGATCATACAATCGGTGGAAAGAGGGAGATTGCTTCACAGGATGGGAAGTTCAGTGGCTGCATCCACTGTGTGCTTCAGCTTGCTTTCTAGAAAGACTGATGACTACATGGGGAACAAAGGAAAGCAGTACATGATGCTAAAATGATTATTTGTGAACACCCTTTGCAATATAATAGTCCAAACACTGTCATTTACAAATGCCCGATTTGCTTTCCACTCATGTGGCTTCAGCAGCATTAGTTAAAGTTGGCTGGTTTAGCAAACATTTCTTGTCATTATGTGTATTTGCTATTACATTCTTCAAGTGTAAATCATGGAAAAGTAAAAGCAGTAAGTGGTTGAATAGTAATAAAAATATCTCAACCTGATGTTCTAGAGATGATATGTATATAACCATTTACAAAAAAGAGAATAAATGGAAGAAATAAGAAATGAATATCAGTTGGAAAAAATCTTATGTGTTCCTGACAGTTTTTAAAGTGCTATAATTTTTAGTAGTTTTCTTGTTCAACAAAATAAACTAATATTTTTCCAATTTAATGAATTTAGTAAGTAGGTGATATTACACAGAATTTTTATTTACAGCTTTTTTTAACTGCAGCTGAGTAAATGCTGAAAATATTTCTTGTTTAACAAAATAAAAGCTGATAGTTTAGCTTTTAAAAATATTCCTTTGGGATGTAGAGAGTTTTCTTAGAGCTTCTAGACTTTAAGAAGATGTCCCATGAATTAACAATATTTTGCGTCTTTTCTCATGGATTTTGTTCCTTCCGGTGAGCTTTTTAAATGATGTGTTAAAGTGGAACATGTAATCCTTTTTCACTGTATTTTTTTAGCAGAATGCTTTCACGTGAGTACAATACCATTTGTAAATGGTCATCATCCATTATTAAATAGATGATGTTAATGGAAGATTCTTAATGCATTCAACAAGCATCTTAATTATTGGTAAAACCTGGTTTATACTTTGGGAAATAATGCAAGGTTCAGTTCCAGCTTGTTGGCTCTTTATCCACCTCTCTTAGTGCTTCTGGCCATCAGGGTCTTATGCCTCCCATGCCTGTACTTAGGGTTTACCTGTTGAATATGATTTTGATGACAAATTTAATGGAAGTTCATATATGGAATAATAATTTTACACCGTGGTAATGTTATCAAAACATTACTGGTCTTCCTGCACTCATTTTCTTTTACTGGTCAGACAAGTGATTTGTAACTGGGGACTGTGAGAGACTTGTGAAAGCAGAGAACAGATTTTTTTCATTTTGTTTTTTTTTTCCTTCACTTGATCTATAGGCTCAGTGTAGGTCAAAAGTCCCATGACAGAAAGTATGCATATATTGAAATTAATTAGAACTCCTCCTACATAAAGAAGCAAAACTCCCAAATAACCCAGCTTTGACAGAAAGATACATAGAACTTTTCTCTCCTTTTGTCAATAGTAGTTCTACAGTTCTCTCTCGTAGCAGGTTAAATTGAGCCCACTGGCGTTTCTGAGACATTTTTCCCTATACAGGTTGTAAAAACACCTCTAACGATAGACGCCATTTCTAGAGGCATAAAACCTCTCCTGCTCTGGAGCTGGAAGCGTAACTGGAAGCCTGGTTTCTAAAAGCACAGTTCAGGGCAGATTGGTGTGTGCTGAGTCCCACACCAGTCTGTCGCAGCCGATCTTTGCCAGCATCGCTCGGCTGGGCTGGACCATTCCCGGCAAGGGTGCTGGGTACAGAGACCCGTGGAAGCTGGCTGACAGCATGAATAATTGGCTGGAGGGGTGTTGGGGTCGATGTAGTTTGAGAGTTAGCATGACTAGGCTGCTTAAGCAAAACAGCATAGCTGGACAGGCCGCTGGAAAGGACAGCTAAGAATAAACATGATGTGGATTAGCGAAAACAAGATGTGTTCAAGGACATGGAGGCGGTCTGTTGCTATTGGCGTTAGTGCATAGTTACCAATCATAAGGGAATATGGGGTGCGTGAACAGCGCGTGATTTATGTCTGTAGCCTATCCGAATAAGC
>Ga0065711_1006289_pt1 | contig 20591 bp, 13 predicted proteins | sample Hoacrofraction12_FD_59098 | JGI IMG/M metagenome (GOLD analysis project Ga0065711, IMG submission 59098) | Hoatzin crop microbial communities from Cojedes, Venezuela - Epithelial fraction 12 v2 (version 2) | ecosystem: Host-associated > Birds > Digestive system > Esophagus > Crop | place...
AGGGAGGCTGTGGAGTCTCCTTCTCTGGAGATATTCCAGCCCCGCCTGGACGCGGTGCTGTGCAGCCTGCTCTGGGTGACCCTGCTTGGGCAGGGGGTTGGGCTGGATGACCCACAGAGGTCCCTTCCAACCCCATCCATCCTGTGGTTCTGTGATTCTGTGAGACAAATCTCTTCTTTACAGCGGCCACATGTCCACCAGTGGCTGAAACAAACGGGCAGGGGCAGCAGCGATGGCAGCAGGTCTCGCTGCCCACTTGCCACCGCTTGTTAAAAAGGTGGCAGCTGCTTGGTAGTTCGAACGCTGGGGACTTCAAGGCTCCCTGGCAGCCTTGCCTCTTCGTTTGGCATCTCTGTGTGCTGCTGCGTAGCACAAAGTGAGCCTTTGAAATACAGAGAAACGGCGGGCTGGGGGCTTTAACCCTGCACACCTTTTCCCAATCTGCTATTCTTGGCAGCACAGGCCTCTAAGCTATTGCTAATAAAAATATACTAATGTCTGTCTTCTGCAGCGTGCTTCCTGGCTGGAATTTATCTCACCCAACTTCAGATTTCTACAAAATAAATACCTCCACACCTCCTTTTATGGAGGAAGTCCTAGAGTTGATTCACTTCACTGCAAGATACACATCTAAATAGTAGGTGAATCAGGCCCTGGAACATTTTTTTCTCTCTACCGGCTGCGCAGGCAGAGCGGATCACTTCTCAACTGGAAAGAGATGAGAGGAGTCCCGACCGAGCTGCTTGCACTGCCCCGAAACTCCGGCAGCGTGATCTCAAAAGGATGTGTGTGTGTGAGTGCATGAGTGTGCACTATTTTACACTCCAAACCACTCACAATGTCACCTGACTACCCTCACTGTGGTCATTACGTATTAGTCATACATTAAGTGGTGTATCATTCACTAACGAACGCCATGCCAAAAAAAAAAGCAGTTTAGACAAGGAAATTCATCAAAAAGACCCTTCCAAATCAGTAACTTAGAACATACAAGCTTCGGAAATTGAGACTTCAGGTCACATACAAAAATAAATTAGAATAAACACATGTGAAATGAAGGTATTGAAAAAAACTCTCACACTTTGAACCACAGCATTGCAGGAAATGGTAAGATCACCCCTGCAGCGTTTGTGGTTCCAGAACCTGAGCTGCCACTCTTGGTCAAACAACGGTCTACTCGCTCCCGAATCCCTTCTCCAGGGGTGGCCAGAGGGTACGAGGCTGTACAGTCACACTGCACCCAAGAAGATGGAGCAAGGAAAGGGAAGGACAGGTCTCTCCACCGGTTGATCAGACTTCATCACTGTCACGGTGCAAACCCAGAACTGCAAACAGTTTGCACAAACAGGGGAAAACGGCTGCAGAGTGCTTGGGCCACTTGGAGGCCTGCTTGCAGCCAGTAATTAATTGATGTGTCCCCACACGGCCCCAACTTTCTGCAACAACCAAGATCACGTCTGTGTACGTGGCTACATCCCAACTGGGGCGGGAGCGTTTTCAGGTGAAGTTCAACCTCCAGTAAGCCCCTTGGAGCAGTGCATGGGTTACGCTGGCATCCAGGGATGGATCCGACCCATCTGTGGACAGCCGCTCCCGCCCGCGCAGCGCCGGGGACTGGGCAGGACGTTTCTAATTTGGACAAGAGCTGGCGAACATCCTTCCAAACTTAGTTCTGACAGCTTGAAAGTAAACAGTCCACAGGCAAGATCCCAGATCTCTTATCAACTGTTTATTGGGGACTTTTTAGGCTGGCTGTCCTGTAAGCAACATGACCACACATCTTGTTAAGGACTAAGGAAGTTTTCGTAACCACCAGGACAGCCCCTGATAAATTTACTATGCATGAGAAGAGATTTTTCTCCAATTTGTACTTTTTCTGCTGTCCTATATTCTCTGTCCTCAATTCAGGGTCACGCAAGCACCTGAACGAGTATGAATCAGCCACGGAGATGATTTGGGGATTTATTCCTGAAAAAGACAATAGGGCAGCTGTCTAGGAAATGAGAATGCCGATTTCTGGGAATCCAGAGAAGGGCACTGAAACTCTGGAAAACCAAAACGCAGCCTCCAGCCTGGGGACTGCCTGGGCTCCCGACCGAGCAGCACAGATGGGACCTGCAAGCCCCCATCCCTGGGCAAAGGAACGGCTGAACGCAGACGCTGCTCTGCCCTCAGCGTCTCCAGCGCAGAGCAGATTCCGTGAGACGAAGATGGGGAAAGTTCACACAGGTTTGTACCTGTGGTAGGGATGCCGGCGAACAGGTTTTCTTTGCGTGAGCATATGCACAGATGTCTTATTTCAGAGATTTGTCTCCTCTGCCCCAGCATGCAATGAAGCTCCTTCACATTTTTTCATGTGAAAAATGAAATCGGGAGGAAGAGCCTCTCACTTGGCTTGAGTTAATTTGCTGTTTAAAGTGTTCAGCTACATTGAGGAAAGCTCAGATGAGACACGATTTTCTCCACCCAGGTGAGCATCCTAATAACCTGGCGGGTTTGGGGTGGATCATAACCCTCCTCGCATCAGGAACCGGATCTATCTTACGTAAACAATTATTCATTGGAAAAAAAAAATCAGCTGGGGTTTTCCATGTATCAAAACAACCAGGAAGAACAAAGGTATCCCACACGTGACACCCAGATAAGCCTGACCCTGCCGGGGACTTCCCGGGAGCCTCTGCCACAGGTTTCTTTCCAGATCTGAGAAAATCACAGTCAGAGCTGGGCTATTCCTGCACGAAGTTTCTGTTTGTGTGAGTCCCACTTTTCCTGCTCTCCAGTGCCCAGGAGAACACAGCCGTGTTTCTCTTCCATGCCTGCAAACGCGTGTTGTCGAAGCCTGGGGCAGGCAAACCACACTGCTCCTCACCCTCGCAGCACACAGTGTCCTCTCCTACATTTTCTCTGTGTAAGAATGCGAACTTTCAAAACTGCATTTATTTTTTAAAATAAGTCTTCTTTAACAACTACTTTGAGTTCATACTTCAGTGTAGCGTATACCCAGTGCCAAGGGTATAACATTAGCCAGCAGGTTATCTTTGGTTATTTTATTGAGCAGAGAAATTCGACACTCTGCAGTCCTCTCTCTCTGCCTCCAGGTTGCATCTCCTGTGACATGAGGTAAGAAGGACAAATCTTGATGCTCTCTTTTAGTTTAGACTTTTCTTGTGTGTGAAGTGGAAAGCGAGAAAAGCACTTTCTGCATCTGAGCCCCAGTGCTCCAGGCAAAATCAGAGCCAGTCTTGGCCCATACAGCGGCTGGGTGAGAATTCGACCATTTGCTGTTACACCAGCTTTTGTGAACTTCGCGCTTGTGCATCCTTGCATATTCTACTTATTTTGGAGGATGAAGCTTTTAAAACACGTCTGCTCACCCTTGTTAAGTTTCCCATTAGAACTCCCCAAAACAGCCTTATGCAATGTGAAAAAGCTGCTCCAGTCCCCTTCTGCAGCCTCTGAGAGATCCCAACCAAGGAAAAAGATCACAAAGCCTAAATGTAAAATCAATGCTTCGAACACAGGGGGTCTGGAGAAGAAATATGGAGAGGCAGCGCTGTCTGAAAAAGCATGTTTGAGCCCTCAAGTGCATATGGTGGCCAAATAAAAGGGTACATTTCTCTGAGTGCATTTCTGAAACACTTGATGATTTATTTCTAGATGCAGAGAGACAGGGCAGGCACACAGTGAATTTCAAGGGAGGAAAGGGTGTTGTAAATCAGGTTGTCATTTTTCCTATCTTCTAAAAAGAATCCCAGAGAGGTTAATTTAAACAGTGAGGTATGCTTCCCACTCTCTCAATTTTCTTCTCTCCCTCCCGGTCATACAGCAGGAGTTGTGTTATTTCTTACCTCCAATGCAGGAGCACAGAAAAGGACTTCTGCTGGAGATCAGCCAATGCTCTGTGCTGGGTATCAGCAGAAGACGGAGCAAATCTTTGCACTTTCGGTGATGTCCAGATGTTTTTGCATCTGCTTTGACATCTTTGACTGGCTTTGCCATCTGATGTAGTGTGGACATTCAGGAAAGCAATCCAGACATGCGATGCTCCAAGCTGCTTCGCCTTACAGGTGCCTGAACTTAACTAAAAGTCATGTAGCACCTGGGTGCTGGCATTCAGGCACCCCCAAACACTCAGAAATGCCCCAGACTTTGGAGCTGGACACTTTGCTCATAACTAATCCATGTCTTGAGCCAAAGGGAGGACATCTGCTCGAACACCACCCACTAGGCATGAGCAGCCCCCAAATTCAGCATGAAGCACAAAAGCTGTTCTCTGATACAGATAGGAGAGGTGCTGTGTGAGAACTGCTGATGGGCAGTCACCTCCTTCCCAGAATAAGTTTTATGATGTTATCTCAGACCGGAGGTTTGCTGTTCCCCTTAGACACCCGTTCCTGCTCCCCTCACCTCCCACAAGGAAAGGTGGGAGACATCACCGTTTGGTGGAGACTGCCATGCAAGGTTGTGCCAGAACACGACCATGACCATCTTGGCCACTTTTGTGGGCTGTATCAGGTTATGCAATAAAAATCTCACCTGTACATCCACAAAGGAGAACAGACTGTCCATGGCAGGTGGGGAAACCAAGCAACGCCCTGCCCAGCTACTCCCAGGCCCATCTCAGGAGCCATCAGCCCATCCCAGGCCCATCTCCATGAGCCCAGAGGAGCACAGGGCACAATGGCAGGTGGAGACCCAAATTATGGGCTCAGAGGAAGGGACATGATGCCTGGCTCTTCCCAGGGCTGTCCCAGGATAGCCATAGCCCCAGGCTACAGTTGTGAAACCCACTGAGATGAGTCAACTGGAGCTCCTGTGGTTCTGAGGCGGTGTGGGACACACAGGATGCAGGGCAAGGGCATTTGGGGATTGCACAAGACTTACAACAGGATGTTTGGGGAAGGAACCACAGCTGGGGAAGGGAGGGATCAAGATGGTTTTGGGAGGAGCATATGTGGTAAAACAGAGGGATAAGGAGATGTATAAACAGTATAAACAGTTGGTCAGTACTCTTGTCCAGCCATGCCCTGTGCATAATGAGTGCAGTCTGTCCTATCTTCTATTAAACTTCATTTTTAACTATTTTCCTGGGTGTGGGACTCTATTCTGCGTGCCCGTGTGTATGGGGTTTGGGTGCAGCATCTGGACTGGGACCAGGGTCAGTGTGTGATCACTAGCAAACACCAAGCCAGGCTAGTTGACAAGTAGGTGAAGGTCCTGGGAGCCAGTCTCTCTACAGGTGAGACCACAGGAAAAAACAACTGTCAGGGGGACTGGGGTGTCCTGGCCAGCTGCTGGAGAGGGTTGTGCGTGGAGAGGCTGGTGTGTCCGTGGGTCAGTACCAGCAAATGGAGTTGCTGCAGCTGAGGCTGCAGTGCTGAACAGGACTGTTGTCAACTGCAACACCTAAGCATTGGGGTTTCTTTGGTACAGTGTGCTTTTAGAATGGCAAAACGGTTTTGGTACCTCTGGGTCACGCATTACAACCAATAGCTCGGAGAGAGTGACATAAAAATTGGTTCCTTGGTTGTCCATCCAGGAGATCCGAAACAACAACCTCCTCCAGAAAGCTGTATTCTGCCACCAGCTGAGCAGTGCTAAGCTTCCTTCCTTGACTCTGCTTAGACTTTTAAAAGACTAGCTTGGAAATTTTTCTTTTATATATATTATTTTACAGCTTCAATTCAGCAGAGAAAGCTCTTAAAATTTTCCTTCAAGGGCTTAAATCTAAGTAATTACAGGCTACAGTCCCGCAGTATATGCTGGCTGGTAGAGCTCTCTTCACTGCCAGAAAACCAGGTCAATTATAAGCAATGAACCACATTACCAGGAGAGAAAGCTGGTTTGAATTCTGGTCAATTAGTGCTAAAAGTCTTGGAAGAGAAAGGTAAATTGAGCCAGCAGAGCTATGCAGTGAGACCTACATATTCTCAGCACCAAGCACAGGCAGCAAAGGCTTAATTTCTGAGATGGCAGAAATTAATGATGTTCTGGCATAAAATCAACTTCAAACCTGCAGGGTAACGTTAGTGAGGTTCCCATCCTGCCTCTTCTCATCTCCAACTTAGGGTCTCGATTAAAAAAACATGCCTACTTCAGGACGGTGCCGAAACACATAATTAACTTTAAGGATGTTCTTACATACTTTCCCAGACCAAGGCTCGTGACAAAGTGTAAAGAGTTGCAGTGTGTAAGGGCTTGCTGGAGTCCTGCCATTCCCATGACTGCCACAGCCAGAGAGGAAGAGGAGGAGGAGTAAGCATGAAGTAGGCTTCCTCGGGTGCTCCTTGCAGAGGGCTGGCTCTCAAATCGCCCGGAGACTTGAGCCCAGTAGGCTTGAGTCAGAGGGTCTGTGGGAATCCTCCACCACCACTCCCATTTTGAGCACGGATTACTGGAAGTAACACCAGCTTCAAGGAAAAGCTTGGAAAGAGATCATCAGCTTGAAAACTATTTTCTCCAGCTGGTAAATCTTCACATCATCTTCCAGGGGCCACACTGGTAGGAAGGGAGAGCCAGGCACCTCCCAGGGCTCTGTTCACTACTGCTCGTGCAGGGCCCATAAAGGCGAATTGCCCGTTCAGGGTTTATCGCCCAGGGCAGCAGGAACCAGTGGGACGCAGCAGCATCACCCAGAGAGATGACAGAGAGCAGGAATCAAGGAGGCTGTTCCCAGGACATGGAGGGAAAACAGCAGACAGAAAAATGAGACTTTACTATCCCAGCTCGCCTTTAGCAAGCTGGGGAGGGGCTGTAGCTTCAGCACCCCTCATTCCCTGTCCCATGTCACAGCACAAGAAGCAGACACAAAGAGCCTGGCTCTCAAGAGGCTATGCACAAGTGACAGGGTCACTGGACTATTTTTTTGAATCCCTGACATAATTCTGTGTGCCCAAGTATAAGGGGAACATCCTTCATAGGCACATTAACACAGCATGGTTGAGGTGGGAAGGGACTTCTGGAGATCGCATGGTCCAACCCTCTGCTTAAGCAGGGCCACCTAAAGCAGGCTGCCCAGGACTGTTATCTGACATTGTGGCTTCCTCGTCCCAAAGCTTGATGGCACTGGTCAAGTCTGAGCATCAGGAAGTGCCTGGCACGGACAGGGAGAATCTGGTCCTAGGCACCCCCCTCTGTGCTGTGACACGCGTCGCACTGTGTTCACCATGGGAGTGCCACCATGCCCTCCCCAACCTTCATCCTGCCACTGCTGGAGCCAGGAGGGGCTGGCATGGGCCAGACCAAGGAAGGTTTGAGATCAGAGGCAAGAAGCACATGTAGGGTCCACCAGGCTGTCCCACAAACCACCACCACCATGTAACAAGGTGCTGCCGTGGCTTTACGTTCCAGTAAGTGCCTGCAGGCAGAGAAGCGGGCAGTGTGGCCAGGCTCTGCCTGCAGCGTCACTGCGTCACGCCTCTGCCTCCCCTCGAAACCAAGATCCTCTGCTCACGTAGCGCAGGACGGGACCCAGCCATGCACAACCTCATCAAGCAGAAAATGTTAATGCCCACCAGATCATGAACTGGCATGACAGAAACCATCAGCAGGTCACTGCACATCACCCCACGGATTTACAGTGGCACAGAGCTGAATAAGAAAGGAACCAAGGAGTAAAGCTCTGTCTGGACACAAAGTGTCCCACACAGGACACCCATGTAGTTAGACAAGGTTCATCCCATTTTCCTTCTCCGTGCATTTTGCTTGGGTTAACTCTAGCACAAAATGGGGTTTATGAAAGCCCAGGAACACTCTGAGGTAGCTGGCAGCCAGTTTTATTGGCCCGCTTGCTCCTCCAGCTTTTCTTAAAAAGCTCAAAAGCAAAAAAACTTCAGCTCAGACACGCATCAATCCCCCGAGCCCCACGTTCGGCTGTTTACAGGGAAACCGCTACAAAAACACCCTGTCTCGCTGGAAGACCTGACACTTTTTTTTCACTCTGCTAAATGGTAAGGATGACCTTGAACGGCACAAGCACTCTCCGCAGGGCCTCAGCTGACCCGCTGCTTATCTGAGCAGCTCCCTGACACCGGTCAGAGCTGCAGGACCTGCCTGTGGACCTCCCAGCTCGGCAGACATCTCCCCTGGTCATAGGCTCCAGCGCTTCAAAGTCAGGTGCAAATCAGAAGATAACAGCGAGCATAAAAGGAAAATAAAAAGGCTTCCTCTCTAGGCAGCCAGTGTTTGACTCTCATGTGTGAGACTATTTGTTAAGCAGCCTTGCTTTTTTCTACCTTTCACAGAACAGATCCGTGCCTAGTTTTATTAATAATAGACACATCTGTCTCTTTTTTAAATGTTATTAAGTTCCACTCAAAGATTTTCCCTGGCAATGAATTCCAGGGCTTAATTATGCACTGCGTTAATAGGCTTAGTATTTTTAAATGTAATATTTAATCTCGTTAGAGGCCACATGCTCTTGCATTTTCAGAGCAGGTTAAAGAACAAGACCAGCATATCCTGTACACCTTTACAGTATGTTTACTGCATTTATCGAATTTCTGTGTACTGGATACACAGCCAGCGCTATACATCTTCAAAGCGAGTCACCCTTTCTACATGTTGCACTGATTTACAGAAATCCTTCACATCCATCTTAATTAAATGCCAACCAAACCGAAAGCGGCTGTTGTTCCACACTCATCTCAGTAATGTTCCCTGCATGGTTTGGGGAAAAAATGAGTTTATGCGCTGCCATTCTTCAGACGAATACTTCATGTTGGCTGTCATGCTGCCGCAGCCAGCAGACAACCAAACGCTGCTGCTTCCAGATCACCGGGGTATGAACCCCGCCGTCACACCAGCACTGCCCATCCCGAATTGCTTTCAGACAAGTTCTCCCCATAGCGTGAGCCGGGGTCATACACATGCAGCTGGTTTTACACTTGCAAAAGGACAGCTGCACGCAGGGCGAGGTTTCATCTCCACCTCTCCCCCATGCTGGAACACCCAAACTTTCTCAGCAGCTTCCCCATCCCTGCGATACGACAACCGGATCTAATACTGACAGAGATTGAATATGCGCACAGATTTCCGATTCACTTTTCCAGATGACACTTGCCAACTTTACCTGTACACAGCCAGGTCCATACTAGCCTCTTGTTTTTGATATTCCCACTCTAGAGATTGTATTATTGTTTTCTGTACTCAGAACAAATAAGAAAATTAACCTATCCACCTCAACGCTGGAACATGCTATTTACTCATCTACTTAATTTTGCTTCTGTGGTATTATAATAATAATAAGAGAAGAAATAAGAAAACAACCAAGAAAAAATAAAGGCATTTTGTTTATCTGTGTAAAGATGAAATTGAACTGGTACACATCGCTCTTAAAAATCAAGATTCTTTTTGAGTTTAAAAGTTACTTCATCTTCCAGGATTAAAGGCGTAACTACGGTCACTTGGGATTAAAGCAAATCCAAAACATTAAAATATGATAACCACCTCCTGGTCTGTGAGAAGATCTATTATTTTCATAGAAACAACATAAGAAATGAGACTAAGAAAATGATCTTATAATTGCTCCTATGGCTCCAGAATAGAGCATAAGTCTTAAATAGCACTGAAGAAAACAACGCATACTGGAGATCTATCTTGTTAAAAGTAGAAGGCTTCAACAGCTGAGAGCTCCCATGTCATGAACATTAACAGCAGCATATCATCTTCCACGTTGGGATTTCACGGCGTAATTCCCACGTCAGCTGAACGCACACACCTGATGCGTCACAGAATCACAGAATCACTGAGGATGGAAAAGACCTCTAAGTCGTGTGGAGGCAAATCCGTCATCCGCACGCTTCTCTTCACAGCAGTGTTGTTCACATTGCCTGAAGATGACCCATTACTCACAGACAATTTTGAAAGCTGTGGTGCTTCATTTCTTCAAGACTCAAATGCTGAACTGCATTAAAAACTTCTGTGCCAATCCTCAGCCTCTCTTAGGCCAAACTGTCCCAGTCCCCCCGTGAATCTTCTTTGAAAGCCCGTATGTCAGCAATGCATGTATGTGAGGAGACCTTTCCTTCCGAATCTGAGGGCATAGGGACGTTCCTCTGCATATTTTTAGTCACTGCATTTCTAAAATTTTCAAAAAATAATGAAGCCCTTGAGCAAGCGCAAATTGTCCTGGTACAAAATCCATGTATAGACTGAGAATTGTCTTATTAAAACACACATGGAACCATTTTGCAGAACATCTTTGAAAAAAAATCCAACAGAGAAACAATGTATCACAAAATATAATGTATTCAAGAGCATGCTATGGATAAAGTGGAATGGCTGTGCTGTGGTTATTTTTTCAAACACGCGAATGTATTTAAATGATTATGGATGAAAGACAATAAAATATGAAGAATGACATTTGAAAAAGAATCTCGCCTTTCTCTATTGGCACTGCTTGTGGCTCCTTTGAACAGGACTGCTTTTGTTCTGTTTGGATACACACCTTCTGGAGCATAACAACACTTCTCTATGAAATAAATGTTTCAACTTGAATCTTCTAAACACCTTTCATTTGAAAACTGGAACATATCAATTCCCCAATGTTAGCCCAGTAAAACCTGAAAGACTTTCAGATGAACAAGATAGGGTAAAAGTTTCACCACAGAGTCACACACAAATGTACAGCTAAACCTATGGGCTTGTTCTTCTCTGTGACGGATCTTTGCAGGAAAACAGAGAGCTGATCTTCGACAGATTGGACTCGGGGACACTTCACTGGCTGAGGGCCACAAACACTGTGATTGAAAACACTAACATGTATTTTGGGTTTACTCTGTTTAACTGCTCAAGATGCTTTGCCACTACATCATTGGTTTAGTGCTGTAGTCAGGACCAGGCCAAATACAAGACAACCCTTTCTGCCCCTTCCCAGCAATACAAGTACCCAAATGCCGGAATCTGGGATCTCGGAGATGCCCACTGTGAAGTCCGAGCAGGACATGCAGCTAGAAAGATAGCCCACACAATCTGATCAATTTTGAAGGTCAGAATCCTTTGGAATCTTTCTGAATCAGTATTCATTTTAACCTGAAAGCCCCTGGGACAACTTTGTACGCCAGCTTCCCAAGCAGCTCAGTGGAGTATAGCAGAGCATCTTAGGAAAGTTTCTAAAAATAGTCCCTCTGGTTACCACAGCAAAGTACCCAGACATCATGGAAATATTTTAGAAGAAACAGAACCTGGACTTCACTTTTTTCTACCCCATCTCCCATGACTATAACCTACTATGGTATGTTACAGGTACAGATAATTAACATTCAAACTTCTCTCCGTACTGAGCTTCATCCATCTCTTACACCCACTTTGAACTTCATTTGCTCACAGCTGCCCGGTGTTTCAGTTCAGTCAAACAGGTCTTTTCGTAACTCTGAATGTAAAAACCATCAACAACTTTCTTATTTCAGATCTGCGAACAAATCTCAGAGCCCCGGCACTCTCCTGGAGACCGAGACCGAGACAACTGACATTAGTAGCTGCACTCTACTTTTTACAGAACTCCTCAGCCCTGGGATCTTGGTAAGCCTTGCTAATACCAAATAAGCATCTGGATTCCCCCGTGAAAAAGGCATTACTTATTATCAGAGCAGGATTAGTAGCCAGTGAGCAATTTCTGAGGGGTGGCAGAAGAATGATGAGTGGCTGGACCAGGCTTTCAACTCCCAAATATGGTGAAGAGAACTTCAGCATCTTTGCTTGCTGTTCAACTACAGCTCAAAAACAAAGGCATGCACATTTTTTGACAATTTCTGCTTCCCCAGAGATGAACACTGCTCTCTCTGCAGAACCAGCCTCAGCCATGATGGAGAGCTGCTGCTTTGGCATCTTCACCAGGACTTAGCAGTACTGGGGGACAAGCAGCAACAATGAGCCAACTCCAGGGGCCACGTCCCAAAAGCACATGCACTTGTTTTGGATATGCTACACTCTTCAGCTCATGTCAAGCGAAAGCCATCAGAATCAAGATGACTCCAGGTGAGCACTGAATCTGTTCTTGCAGCTCCTGGAGTCAACAGAGTGATCAGCAAGGCTGGGGACGGGAGGCACAGACTTCTTCAGACAGAGCCCACGCAGAGGTGCAGGTCAGAGCTGCCATGCCAAGTTGGACGAGATCCTGGACCACCTCCCGCCTCCCTGTGGGAAGGTGAGCTTTACCCACCTACTTATTTTCATTGCAGTGGTCCACTAACACTTCCCCAGTGAGAACTGAACGGTGATTGCTAATGCCAATGCCCTACAGACTCAAAGTGGCAGGAGCTGCCAATCCGCTCTTAAAAACCTGCCTTCTGGGCAAAACTGTGTAGGAAGGTGCATGGGAGGAATTCACCAGGATTAAGCTCAAAGCAACACTCCAAAGGCGACAAAACTTAACCCCAGAAACTGTTACAGCAAAATTTTCAGTGCTTACTTACTTAGCCTTCACACAGAATTAAAGGCAGTCCAGTAAAAACACAGCCTTATCCTGGTAAGAAATCATCCACACGTTTTAATGTGCCACCTGCACATACTGCGCAAATCTACAAGGCCCTAAATATAAACAGACAGCCCTTTCCTGGCTGTTAAAACGAACACTACCTCAGCTTGTTCTCCCAGCAAGCCAAAATTATAGCTGCTCGGAGATCAGAAACTTTTTAGGGCGGGACACTTTCCCCCCCCTGCCTTCATTTCACAGTGTTTGTAGTTTTATGAATAAGGCATTCATTGTGCCCGAACCTCAAAGATCTGCACCTTGGAGGGAGAGCTAAAATTAGTACGAAGTATATTCCTGAAACTGTCACAAGAAAAGATGGCTCGTGTGGGATGCTGGAGGTTCGGCAGGCAAAGCAACGTCCCTGGAAAGGCTGGGTCCTGCACTGCACCTCTTGCTGGAGAACCAATGCTTTCACGTACACACACACACACACTTGTTTACCTGTCCGAAAGGCTTTGTTATTCCTGCAAAGTCCGGCAGTGTGAAGTTGTTCCAGCGCATACATGCCTGACCAGACAGCTTCTGGGAGCAGAGCAAGCATCCAGACACAGCTATGTGAGCAATGGCTCTCTTCAATTTCCATTCCAGAAGACCCCAAATCATTTTAAAGGCAGTAAATATGGAGCTGACATCCCTTATTACGAAATAACAGGCAGGTCTGGATGGAGCATGACACGTTTATCAGCACAGGATCAGGGGAAAAGCACAAGAAACCTCTGCTTCACTCCAGGTGATGCTAGGGAGTACATAGCCAGCGGTGCCCGGCTTCTGACCTGCTGCAGGACAGAGGGACAGAGCACCTAGCATGTAAAAATCCAGAGCAACTCGATAAGGAGAGTAAAGCCACCCTGATCACCCTGACTGGAGTGAAACTGGGTGTACATGTGTCTATATATATGTACGTATGCATCTATCTATATACAGCCTGAGCATGCCCTCAGTACCGCGCAAGCGAGGGGCATGACAGCAGCAGCGCTGGCAGGCAGCACGTGTGGCACAGACCCCTCCTTTCCCTTCCCAACCTTTGCTTACATTTCATCTAGCCTACTCCGATTCCAAGGTTTAATAAAATTTAATCCCAGCATGTCTTGAATTAATTAATCAGATCTCGTTCCAAACCACCGTGCCAATTTCTGCAATTACCCTGTTGCTCACAGCAGAGCCAGCGCCCGGCTGCAGCCGTCCCCCGAGCAGCACAGCCACAGACCAGCCGGGGGCTTGGGAGCCGAGTCCCGACACCGCAAAGGGTTCATTTCAAAGCACTTCGATTTTTTGGCCTCCATTATTTCCCCACTAGAAAAACTCCTGCAGGTATGAGCAATCACATCGTGAGGTGACATTATATCATATCATCTCATGGGTAATGTGCTCGCTCTACTCACAGCCCTCAGCAACAGAGCGGGAGTCCCGGACCTGCAAATTCAGTTTTTACTCATCAGAATTGATGACTTGGGACTAATGGGCTACTTGGTATGATCCAGTCCATCCAGCTCCAACCACAGATTTTTTGCCCCCCCCTTCTGCTTCTGAGCTTGCTTCCTTCTTCAAATCATTCTCAGGAAAGGGTTTTTTTATTCCTTGATTCAAAAAAACCACAAGACTGTTTTTTTTCACCAAGAACAAGCTGTGGGAATTCAGGAGAAATGGGGATATTTTGACAGGACAGCAGCATTGTTCCCTGTACTGATCCTCCCTGATAGACGATCTCCAACAAGGGTGACACCTCACTGGACACCCCATGGAGCATCCTCCAAGAGCAACAGTTACACCGTCCTCCCAAATTCTTTCAAAGTCCTCTCTGCTCATCTTCCCTGCCAGCTAAGAGCGGAGCAACCGCGGGTGCTCAGTGGCCACCGTGATGAGCGCAGCAGAACCGAACAGACGCGGCTCGCAGAGCAGGGGCTATTTCCCACCGCATCGTTGTCTGCTCTGCACCGTTTCCATGCAGTGTAATTAATTCTGATCTCAGAAGAGTCCGATCAGCTCTGTCTGCTGCAGGGCGCTGGGCAGGGACCCTGATGCAGTGCAGTTGTTTACAAACATGTGAAAGCGTATTTAAAACCCATTGTTTCTCGCTCCAGCTGCCCAAGTAGTTTCTACTCAGCTCCTGGACTCGTACCAAAAATAAAAATGACAGATTGCCAAAAAGGACAGAGACGGAGGGGTGGATGGAGGGAGGGAGGGAGGGAAAGTGGCTAGACAGCACAGCAGATGAATATATTACCCCGCTGCCTCTGGGAGCTGAGGTCAGAAGCCGGACCAGGCTGAAGAAACACATTGCAAGAAACACTTGGATATTAAAGGTCAGCGAGATAATGAGCTATAACTGCAGCCGAGCAAGAAGTATTTGCTGATGGAGCCGGCTCTGAGGTCTCACTGGAGAATGGCTACCTGCTGCTCCCAGGGTGCAAAATCTGTCCCCTCCAATTAGCGCTCACTGATGAGACACGAGACCTGGCGATGTCGCGGCGGGGCGGCGGTGGCTGCTCTCCGGGAAGATGTGCTCTTCCCCCGGCCGCAATCACGTCATTTCCAGGCCAACGGCTTCTCCCCAAGAAAAGGCTGTGGCTTCTGCAGGGGCAGCCCCACCGCCTCCCCCAGCCTGTCCCCATCCCCAGCATCTTCCCTGCTCTTCTGCTCTGTGAACCCGGCTGCAGACAGCGGCAAGCTGCCGCGAGACGTGCATCCCTACGGATAAAGCCGTACGCTCTAAAGCAGGGAGCAGACAAACCCCTTTTTCACTCAGGGACTGTGTTCATCTGTCTCCTACCAGCCAAGCGACTCCCAGTCCTTAAAATCCACCCAACACAGGCGCCAGACCCTGGGTTTTGCCTCTGCAACGTGCTGGAGGCCAGTGTCAATACCCAGCAGCGCAGCACCTTCTTCTGGAGGGGTCTCCAAGAGCTCAATGAACAGTATTTTATTTCCACAAATTGCCCCAAAGTTTGATGATGAACAGTATTTTATTTCCACAAATTTCCCAAAAGCTGGGCAAGCAACATCCCTAAGGAAGGTAAAACTTCATCAGTAAACGAGCGGCATCCTGAAGTCGCAAGAGGAAAAAGGCAGAGCTGCAGGGGACAGGGACAGCAGGCAGGAGACGATGGGATTTGGGTACCTGCTGGTCATGTCGCTCAGCTACAACGGGAAAGACCCAACAGAGGCTTCTGTTTCTAAATATTTTATATTAGGCAGCTGCTAGATAAAGAGCCAGAAGGAAAATCACGGCAGCAGTAGAGGCGACCACCACCCTAGCACTGCAACCCACATCGACTGGCTTCAGATAATTACAGCAAGCCCTTGTAAGCAAGAACAGGCTGCTCTGGCTGGGCAGCTATGAGCAAAAACAGCAACACATTGTAAGCAGAAATAAAATAAAAAACCAAGACCAGCAGTCTGGATCAGTCCTTGCCCCTCAAAACATCTTTTTAAATTCTCAGTCACTGTGTGTCTGCTCTAGACAATGCAAACCTCCACGACCAGGTCGCCTCAGAGGGGCATCAAACCTGCAGAAACCCTGGCAGACAGGGAGCTCCCCATCACAACATCAGGCAGCATGGGCTCGGGTTTAAGCCCCGCAGCACCGCAGCCACGGGCGCTGTGGATCCCGACACTTCCCAGAGCGCTGGGACAGGCACCGAAGCGATGGCTGAGGCTCTTACCTGTGGACAAGCTGCTACAGGTTCATCTCTCTGATGCTTCAAGGAGACTCAGGTGTTCATACGGTGACCTGGGAAAGGGAGCCTGGGGTAGAAAACAGGAGACCTTAATGTAATGAAGCAGTATTAACTGTACGCCATTTATACCACAGGCACAGTCACATCCTCTCCCTATGTGTAAGCAGGTCAGGTATTTTTCTGCTTCCTTCCATCGAGACATTAGGGCTTTTCCTTATTTGCCCTTTCAGTCCGTATCTGCAATCCCTTCTGCCACCGTTTTGGCCTAATCTTGGAGACATTTTTCTCTCTGCTCTCCTCTTCTCACATGGGACCTGGACATGAGAGCAAATAACTTCTGAAGGGTACTATTGCAGAGATTTTTCTTTACATATGAAATTATTCATTTCCAGATGTACAAAGACAAGGCACAGGAGACTGGCTGGTGACAGGCTTTCTAGTTCTCCTAGACAACCGGCTGAACACGAGCCAGCAGTGTGCCCAGGTGGCCAAGAAGGCCAACGGCATCCTGGATCAGCAATAGTGTGGCCAGCAGGAGTAGGGAGGGGATCCTGCCCCTGTGCTTGGCACTGGTGAGGCCACAGCTCGAGTGCTGTGCTCAGTTCTGGGCCCCTCACTACAAGAAGGACATTGAGGGGCTGGAGCATGTCCAGAGAAGGGCAACGAGGCTGGTGAAGGGTCTGGAGAACAAGTCTGATGAGGAGCGGCTGAGGGAGCTGGGGCTGTTCAGTCTGAAGAAGAGGAGGCTGAGGGGGGACCTTATTGCTCTCTACAGCTCCCTGAAAGGAGGGTGCGGTGAGGTGGGGATTGGTCTCTTCTCCCAAGTAACCGGGACAAGAGGCAATGTCCTCAAGTTGCATCAGAGGAGATTTAGATTGGACATTAGGAAAAATTTCTTTACTGAAAGAGTGATCAAGCATTGGACCAGGCTGCCAAGGGCAGTGGTGGAGAACCCCTGGAGGGGTTCAAAAAACGTGTAGATGTGGTATTTCGAGATATGGTTTAGTAGGCATGGTGGTGTTGGGTTGACAGTTGGACTTGATGATCTTAGAGGTCTTTTCCAACCTATGATTCTATGATTCTAAAACCAGACCCTGCATGCAAACTGGACGCAATCCTGACTACTTCAAAGATAGAAAATAAACATGAGCACCGCCCCGGGCTGCCTGCATGCCACCAGCCCTGGCCCTGCCACTGTCTGCAACAGGGTGAGATGCTCTGGGGGACCGATCATTCACTTCCAACCTCAGGACCGGTGGGGCTAAGCCGTAACAGAAAACTAAAAAATCACAGCAGGTTACGGCAAGATACCCAGGAAAGAAACGATTCAAAAGGCTGAGAATGGCTTAAAGAAGATCTAAAGGGCTACATTATCCACAACACACCTGGATGCAGGAAAGGCAGTGCTAACGGAAGGGCCTGCAGCCCAAGGGCAGTGGCCCCGTGCGCGGGGACGGCTGCAGCAGTGACCGCAGGCAGCGTCCCCGCCGTGGTGTGGAGCATCTTCAGTGGCCAACGGTGGCCGGGCACCTGAGCTAGAGCAAGAGGAGCAACTGCAGCTCTGCCCTTGCGTGGCTCCTTTCAGCTGGACATTTCTGGTCACTTTATAGCCAGCCGTTAATTCTCATAATCTCAGACAAGCGAGCCTCTAGCCCCATTTCACTGGTGTGAAAACTGAGGCAGGAAGGGCTGCATTGACACCGGTGCGGAGCCCACGTGGTTCCCATGACCTGCCCTCAGCACCACACTTCTTCCAGGTCCTTCAGATACACCCACCCACGGTTACTCTTATTGTCTCTTTAAATTCGTTTTTCTCATTATGCAGGAGGAAATCACTACAGACAGGTCAGACTCTGAGGATTTAATGGAACTAACACTGTTAGGCCATCCAGCAATTCTTCATAACATCTTCCCCACCATGTCTTCTGCTGTCAGCAATTAGATTAGGTAATTTTAAGTCCGTATCCTTACTAGAGGCTTCTCCTGAAAGCGTGTTGGCACGCGCATGCAGATGCAGAGCTGGTATGAAGTTGCAGAAAACTCCGTACAATGTTTTTGCAAAAGCTCATACACACACACACACACAAATGCGATGGCAGGACAGGGGTGAATATTAACACTAAGAATACGTTAAATCATAGTGAACAAAAATCTAAAAGCACTAGTGAAGATAAAACATCCTACTCAATAATGTTGGACAGATAAAAAAACATTTATATGTTAATCTTGCATCTGTCTTAAATTAAAATAACATTGTCTTGTAATGAGGGTGAAAGACCAGAAAGTGCTACAAAAGCAGTTTAGCAACCCATAGAGGTTGTGAGTAAATGTTGATTTTAGCATCAGAACACAGCAACATGGAGATGGTTCAATTAATTCCCGAAGCACACGCGATAAACAAACATCCCATTTTCTGCTAAATTCTCTTAAGGGACTTTGTTGTCCATTTCTCAAACATGAATTCACCTAAGGTTTGGCACAGATCTATAAAGCCCCAGCTCAGATCTCTGTCGTGTTCTGCACCTGCCCCCACGCTGCTCTCCGAGAGCCGGCAGTGTTCGTAAAACACCAGAAACCCCTCACTGCTCGCTCGTTCCACACAGAAAACTCCACCCCAGCAAATGCAACGACGGCTCGCGGGTGCTCAGTGGTAGTATGGAGCACCGTATAGCGGCCAGCTTCCAGATGGGAAACAAGGAGACATCTATGCCCATCTCCCCGTTACGGCCAGGCACTGCTGCCAGGAGTGCGTGTGAAGATCTGCCAGGCTCTGGCTGACCCAGCAAGATCCCACCCTGTACTATTTCTAGCTGTCCTCAACATATGTTTCTGCTGTTTTCTCTTCTTCTTTCCCTGTTCTTTCCTTCGAGTAGCAGCGTCTGCCAAGGGGGACAGAGGGTGACCCGATCAGCACCCAGAGGAAGGCAGACAGGTCCATCTCTCTGTCACTTCTCCTCCTTGGTGGGCATCACCGCTTTCTCGCCCCTCCTCCCCCTAAAAAGTGCAGGAATTACATAGAGGGCTGCCAAATTAATGGCGAAAGGGAGGACTGAGAGCTCCCCAGGAGGGGAAAGGGTGAGGAAGGGGCTGTACTGGGAGAGGGGTCCCATCCTCCAGTGCATCTTCCACTAGGAGCTGCAACCCTACAGGGACGAGAGCCCTGCTCAGCAGGATTAGCCTGAGCAGGGTGCCAGAGACCCGTCGAATGGGCTGAAGGGTGCTGCTCCCTGTACTAAGACCCTTACAACTGTTCCTCTGTCCCAAAGGCCTCTGATTCAAAGTGATAGCTTGTGCCCATGTCCTTCCACTACATTCCTTAATGAGAAAACAGGGATTAGTGCAACAGTTACATCGTTAGATCACTATGCATGCAGAAATACAAGTTACAGTACTGAAGACTACTAAAAACTAAAAAATATTAAGGCTTTTTTGTTATAGTTTCACGTTTCTTACAATCCCCTCTATCGCCTCCCAGTGAGATCATGACATTTGCTTGACAACAGCGTCATGAAGCATGCGGCAGAGCTCAGCAGTCCATGCTGAGATGCACCACTCAGCCCCAAATCGGCTCACTCCAGACCCAAAATCTGCTGGGCCACACTCATGCAGCCCTCTCTTGGCAAGCCCTCCCTCCCCAGCAGCAGCACTGGGTAGACCAGGCGAAGAAACAAGCTGATACCGCTGTAATTGCTTCCAGTCCCCTAACGAGCTGGTTCAGCCCTCACTCCATGACACCATGCTGCACCACGCAGACATGACCTTTGCGTGACGGTTTTGCTGCTGGTGCAGCCAAGATAACGACCCCGACTCTCCTTCCACGAGTGAGCTGACATCAGGGGGTTGCAAGTGCTGCAGCTGGGGTGACGTGTCACTACGCTTTGCTGCTTCCTTCTCCCCCTGGTATGACCCCCCTGCTCACTTAGCAGTGCCAACCCTCACCCCAGCTCTGGCTTTGCTGGCCCAAATGTGGGAGCGCACGTGCTGCCTGCGCTGCCACAGGCCATGTCACGGTGCACTGTAACCAACTGCAGATCACAGAATCACAGAATCCCAGCCTGGCAGGGGTTGGAAGGGTCCTCTGGGGATCCACCAGCCCAACCCCCTGCCCACAGGGTCACCCAGAGCAGGCTGCACAGCACCATGGCCAGGCGGGGCTTGAGTATCTCCAGAGAAGGAGACTCCACAGCCTCCCTGGGCAGCCTGGGCCAGGGCTCCGTCACCCTCAGAGGAAAGAAGTTCTCCCTCGGGTTCAGCTGGAGCTTCCTGTGCCTCAGTTTGTGCCCATTGCCCCTTGTCCTGTCACTGGGCACCACTGCAAAGATTCTGGCCCCGTCCTCCTGACCCCCACCCTGCAGATATTTAGAGGCATTGATAAGGTCCCCTCTCAGCCTTCTCTTCTCCAGGCTGAACAAGCCCAGCTCCCTCAGCCTTTCCTTGTAGGA
>Ga0065711_1036780_pt1 | contig 20590 bp, 17 predicted proteins | sample Hoacrofraction12_FD_59098 | JGI IMG/M metagenome (GOLD analysis project Ga0065711, IMG submission 59098) | Hoatzin crop microbial communities from Cojedes, Venezuela - Epithelial fraction 12 v2 (version 2) | ecosystem: Host-associated > Birds > Digestive system > Esophagus > Crop | place...
AAAAAAAAAAAAAAAAAAAAAAAAAAAAATGTTGGGAGTGGGAGGGTGGGAGAATCAGGCAGACCCAAAATACCACACAGAATAGAAAGCAACAACCAAGAACATTTTCCACATACTGGAAATAGTATGTGAATAAGAGTTATTAGTTCAAAACAATAACTCTTCAACTAGCAGACAGATTTCACTGTCACTGGTTTCTGATTTTTTCCTAACAGGCGTGAAAAGCTGAACTCCTTCAAATGTCAAATACTTTCCCTTCTCCCTTTTCAACTGCTTGCTCATTTCAAAAGAGGCCCTCTCAAAAGAAACACTCCCACGAACTAATGACTACATGTTGATGCTGCGACTGTATACACACTGTGTAATCACCCTGGCAGATTTTCAACATTTGACAGGACAAGGCTGAGCAACCTTAGATCTAACTCCCTTCCAACCGAAATTATTCCATCAATTGTTTCTAAAGCTACTGAAAGCCAATATTGTAACAGGAGCAAGATTTATAAGACAATACTTGAGAGGAAGTTCTAGTGTGTTGTACTATGTCATGTTCAGTGTTTACTTACGTACTACTCTCCTAAGACACTGAAAACATGCTTACCAACACTGTCTTGCATTTTTCACACACATACTGGAAGAAGAGGGTTTTCTACGTTCTCGCTTCTCTTTTCTGATCCCCTCTGTTCATACAAGGTGTAACTCAGACTCGTGTACTTACTACGCTTCCACAGGGCCTGGCATACCTACAGCTATGAGCAAAGACAGAACCTAGATGCTAACAGCAGGAGCACAGAAATAGTTCTCCAAAGCAGGGATGGATGGATGGATGGATGGGTGGTGTGGGACTAAGAGGGAAGGAAGTTCCGCTGCTCTTAGTTACTTTTTAAATCTTGGCTAACATTCTCTCTCCATTACTCCATACAATATTAAGCCAAAAGAAGTTGATAAAAATGGTGACAGTTCATGTCAAGGGGTTTCCCCAATGTTTAGAATTAGCACAGTATGGTAACGTTAAGGAAGAGCAGGTTATTAGACTAAACTGGGTCCTATTTCATTGTCCTTGTATGCGGCATCACTGAACAAAAAAGCCTGGCCTAAACTCAGTGTTTCACTGCAAAATTCTTACATGGGAGGCATTAAACAAACACTGCAATTTTCTGGATTCATTATCTGAAGGTGCAGCCTTATTTATTACGACGGAAGGCGGCCATGAACAAAACAAGGCAAAGCAGCATGAAAGGCACAGTTCTGCACTTTATCTTGTCTTAAATACACAATATAAAACTATCTTTTTTCAGAAAAAAGCGGAAGGTGTGAGGGACACAAGCAGTACATCCACTCCATTGATTTTTCCATTTATTTATGTATTTTTAATTTAGCTAACACAAAAAAAAGCTCTGTTCACACTCAGAAGAAAAAGAATAGTGAACCTAAATATATATATATATTTGTTTTTACAAAACTACTACCTTCAGCTTTCATGCATCTTCCCTTACAAGATACCAATTCATCCATGAAGAAACTGTCTGATTACACTGTCTTTGTTCAGTATGAGCTGAATGAGCCTCATACTGGATTGTCTTGATGACTTTTATAACCCAATAGGACTATTTTCTTCTTTGCTAACTGAAGGAAAACACTCAAAATGCAACTCCCAACAGAAAAGGCCATGCACACTAAAATGTCATTCTGATGCTACAGAAACTTTCTCATATTTGTGCCCTCCAGCAGCTACTTTTACCTCTCGTAGGATCCCAGTGTGAAAAATATTAAGAAACTACATGGGACACAAGAGTTGCCTACTTTTCCTCCCCCTAACCTGTAACACGGCATGCCTGTGTGATCGGAGAGCGTGGCACATTTGAAAACAATTATGAAAACCTTTATACACTTTCATAGCTACCGAGTAATTCTGGTGACAGGACATTTTAAACTGGTACACCCTAGTCCATTCATCTTTTCAAAAAGCAGTAACTCCAGTGTAGGTGGTAGAAACCTCTCAACAATTTTTTTAACACTTCACAATTATTTCTGTGCACTGACAAGTTAGTTATGTCAAGCCTAGTGGCACCTATTTAGGAAAAACCTGCCAGCAGTTAACCATGCAAAACAGAGTCAGCAAAAGGGAACGCACAACTGTCCCTTTCCTCCTGGACTTTGCACCAAAGCAGAGGGGTGCAGGAACATCCTGTGGTGTTATGCCACCTCGGTTCTTCACTTGGGATCACAATACTCAATTGCTACAGTTGTTTAGATGCAAGCCTACAGCTGTCCAAACGTAAGCTCCAGAAAAGAAATTGCTAACATTATCATTACTTGAAACACGAGGAAATCAAATACATGATCCACCAAGTACGACAGAAGGTGAAATATTCAACAACTTGATAGTGGAAGAAGCTGGAAAATAGAATTCACCTTGTAACCACCAGATCTACAGTGTGCGCTAATGCTATGAAGACAAACCACAGTTTGGGATCTTTTACAAAACTCTTTAGATATCAACAGTGCTTAGTTCATTCTGAAAGAATTCCTTCCTCAAAAACATTCATCAAGATAAGATCTTTAGCAACTGCTGCTTGATCACATATCGGATATTTAAAGCATTACTTGCAGTTCACACTTTGAACTGGGAACACTGACTTACTCCAAGCAGAATAGCATGAGTTGATCAGAAACTATATACAGCGAATCTGAACATTTCCATTGACTATCACTTTGTTCCCATGCACTGTGGCTTTACAGCATTTACCCAGTGTGACTGAAAAAAGAATCAGTGCCCTCTCAAATGCAGCTCCTGGCGACTGGTAACAGGCACCTACTGCATGCCTTAATGGAAGAACCCAAACAAGGATATACTTAAATATTTTAATAAAATGACTTATGACTTGAATATTTTAATGAAGTGACTTTAAAGAAGAGGTCTCCACAGACAGCTCTACCAATCATACACTATATACTCCTGCTACCTGTCAAAAATCTCAACAGGAAAGCCTCTTTATAAACTTTACCACTCAAGTCTTCAGAATGCATTCCATTTTTCCTTTCCGAAATGCAAGACGTTCTTCATTCATATATGAATGCCCATAATTTGTAAACTAGGTAATTTTAAATCTCAGGCAAATCTATCTGTCTTCCCCCCAAAATCATCCTATTTTTCCTTCTTCAACTTGCTCTGAAGAAAGATTAATGCTGAACACAGTTGCCGTTAACTACTGAAATTCAGTGAACAAAACATCCCAACCATTCGATCCTAAGATGGCTAAAGAGCTCTCCCGTGTGGTTTTTCATAGCATTGCCTAACAGGACAGTGAGGCAACCTCGATAGTTCCTAACACACCTTAAATCAAGCATGCAAGATAAAGATTTTATTCATGCCAACATGCAGAATACACCACCCAAGATAAGTAGTTAAAAGGGGAACTTTTCATACAAAAGATTAAGTAGTCACCACAATGAGTGCCTTCATGAAAAAAAAGCTGGAACTGGACTCGGTAATTCTGCAGGGCTCTGCAACATGTTTACCAGCAGAAAGCTCTTAAAACCTGAAGGCTTTCAATGTCAGTATTTTACAACTACCACTACAGAGAGTGCAGCTGAGATCTACAGCTTAAAATACACATGATGTTAATTCTGACTTGTGAATATGTTCCCAAGAGAAATATTAATTTATGTTTAACAAGTCCTCTCCCCCCCCCTTTTTTCCTTTCTAATGTTTAAGTCTGGCAAAATCTATTTGTTATCTTTAATTAATTTGCAAAAAGCAGATGTGAAAACACATCTGGAAAATTAACTGCTGTTCCTGTGTATCTCAACTTACATTTTTGAAAACACTGCAAATGGTTCACTAAATCCTGCCACATCCAACAGGAATTTGTATCTTTGCAGGCAGTGACTGCCAGAAAACTAGTATTTAATATGAATTCATAGCTGATTATTAAGTCATCTCAATTTGCCTTTGACACTATCTGCTTTTAACCAGTCCAAAAATGGGCTTAACTGGACAAACAAAATGTGAAGAGGAACCTGGTTGTGCCTGTGGTGATTACCAATCCATGTAGAAAAAGTCCAACCCTAAACTGGTCAAAATGGTTATTACAAGAGTCTCAAATCCCAACAGGATGATACCTGTTTAATGAATCATAGAACCTGTTTTCAGAAGCAAGTAGATTTTTCCATGGTGATTCCCGTCTACGAAGGGGAAAAACACTACCTTAACAAGCTATAATAGGTCTTCATTTTGTTCAGTTTTAGCACCTTAAATACCACAAAGTTTCACTAGTTGTGTTCAAGAGTTCTGTTTGAATGTTTCAGGAAATACTAACAGCACATAGCTTAAGTCCTTTCAAAGTATGCTACCAAAAAAAAAAAAGCCCTGATCTTAAACAGAACACTAGTTATTTTAAAATACTTAGAATATTCATTCTGAGTAACAACTCCTTCATTGTCTACCTGTTTGGAAGCTCTGAAGAGAAAATTCTGCTTACTTGCCTGTTTCTCAGGTATACTTTGTTTAATCCCTGTAAACAACTCATACTCTCTCTGTACAGGTCAGATGCAGGTTCTCAAGACTTACCAGGTGAAAGATATCTCCTTTTGGCAAACATGGTATTAGTGTTGCAAACAGCAGCACCCTTTGACTACCTCACTCAAAGTTACTTTAACAAGCTGCTTGCTTTGACAACTAAGAAAAATGCAAGGATATTCAAGAGAGACTTCTACTAATACCTTTCTCAGCCCATGAAACCCTCCTCATTCTGGCAGGGCAAGTTGTCAACACTGACTAGAAAACTGTATGAGCAGTCTTAAAATATATGCTATGGCACCTTCCAGCAGGTTATGACAGCACTGGAAAATAATACTGACATTCAATAAACAAGGAATTCTTAGTCTGAAAGTACTTTTAGAGTATACACCCAACGAGGCTCTCATTAAGCTGAATTCTATCAACATTTTCCATTGGATCACTGAAGACAAAAGCCTGATGGAGAGATTATCTCAATAAATCTTAAGACAAATCTCAAAACTCCTCTGTAGTCCTGTACTCCTCTAGGTCAGAAAATGTTTTTAAACAGACCTCAGTAACCTCTGAAGTTCACCAGTTGAAACAACATCAATGAAATAGGATGCATACAACAGTTTACAAGAAGCTAAGGCTGTAGGAACAGGTAGAATGAAGACATAACGACATTCCAGACTCCCCAGAAGAGTCTGATCTGGAGAGCTGGCCTATTTATTAATCCCTTCGCTTTCCTTTCTTCCATTGCTTATCCATAGGGTATCTAGAACCAAAGGGCCAGGTCAGCAACTGTCTTAACGTGAAATCTAAAATGCTCTTTAAGATTCCTTACACAAGTTATTTCTGTATTGATAACTTGATCTGCTTGAAAACAAGAGACCTCAATTAAAGCAGGTAAAACCTACCAGGTGGTGAGGAGGAAGAAGGTAGGGGGAAGGCAAGGCTAAAAGTAAAGCAGTATTTTGTTACACTGACAGTATCACAGAGAGGACATCACCACCAATGTAACCTGCTTTTTGACAAAAAACAAAGCAATAAACCAGAATGAAGGCTGCAGACGTTTTAGGTTCCTGGACTCAGTTATTTCTGAAAGACAAACAAGGATACTGATACAGGCTGAGAGTGTTCAGTGCTGTGTTTTAGAACTGAAGACCTTGATGGCAACCACAACCAGAAGTCATGCCACTTAAGAGAATAACTGGGTTTTCTTCTCTAATCACCACATCTTGCACAGCTGTTTCCAACAAGCCAGAGTTTCAAGAAAATTCAAGTAATTTCCAACACAACATTCTCAAGTTTAACATGTACTTTCATTTTCTCTCAAGAAATTCAGGTAACTTTGTCAGACTACCACAGGTCAGAATCCTTTCCCCTCTGTACGCAGAATATACAGGAATTCTCAAATGAACCACAAGCCTTCTGCTTAATGTAAATGGCAATTAAATAGACATCAAAAAACCCACAATTGCTAAAGCAGCCATTTCACTCTTTCGCATTACTGAAATGCCTACCAAAACACCCACTGCCCACCAAAGTTCCAGCTGACAAGTTACCAAAGATTGGTTAATGCACTGGAGGATGTATAATATTCCTACAGTTCTTTAGGATGGAATTCCTTGGATTGATGAGACAGCTACTGAAAACTGTCACAGCACCAAATCTCACCAAGATGACTTAAATAGCTAGATAACCGCTCTATGACTAGCACAGAAATAGAAAGGAGAACACCTATTCACTAGATTTACTACTGAACATATGAATCACAGCACTGAATTTGGTTTTTCCTTGTGGGAATTTCAGACTTGAAAGTTTAAGGAAAGAGGAAGAATTAAACATTGCTGTAAGCAAACACACACCTTAATAATTGAAGCTATACACCGGCAATTGTTAAGGAATCTTTTGGTGTTTCAGTTTTGACTGTACTGTCAAAAATTTCACTTACTAGCGCTGTCCAAAAGCAACTATTCATTCCTAATTAAAATTGCCAAAAGCAGTTTCTCAGCAGTAATTTTAAACCAATACATTCTACTTTTAATACTACTAAAGTGATTTTTGCTATTTTAGTCCAGTATCTTTAGCAGCATGAGCAACAACAGCAAAGGTAAGGAAAAGATAGCTGGTACAAAAGGGAGTACCTGGAGATAACAGGCGACTTGCTTCCATTCACTGTATTTGTTCTTTCCCAAGGCTTTCTCGTTAGTTCTAGAAAACACAATCAGAAGATTAAAAACTGTCTTTTTGTACGCGTTGTGTAATTTATGTGAGGAAACTTCAAGTACCTGGTAACTTAAGTCAGCCTTCTTTGGATTTTCTTGATTTTGTTTGTCTGGATTTTTGTTTGTTTGTTTTTGAAAACTATATTGCATTAGTTCTTTCATATTAAGCCATTTCCTGTTGTATTCATCTTATTTTTAGTTATACTAACATTTATGCTATGATAACATCTTAAAGTGTCACTTTCATTCTAGATATTGTAAATACCATTTGATTCTTAATCCAACTGGGGGAAGGTCTGCGTATATTTTATGTATTTTATTGCTTCAGTTGTGAAACATGGAATTCTGGAACTGTAACCAAATAGTCAGTTTCAAACAACATTTTTAAGGTAAAGGAGTTTTCCTGAGCTATTAATGAACTATATAAAATTAATTCAGTGTCAATTTCAATGAAGCGATAGCAGGGATAATACAATCTCACACAGCTAGAATATCTTTCAGCAACAAGGTATTTGTTTGCCACCAAAGTCTGGTCTCCAAAAAGATACTTCTAAAGATGCAATGTATCACTTCCCCCTTCAAAATAATACAGGTTCAAAACTAAAGGTACGCTGCCCTTGGATCCAGGAGAGATTGTAGTTTGCTTACCACCTGTGATACTAGACAAAGTTTTACTGTGCATCTCCTGTCTGGGAAGCTTATACTCTATGGGCAAGCACTCTGTTCTACACCACAGAAGAGGACTTTTGGGTCTAGTCTATAGACATGAGTCTTAATTTGTAGTCAAGTTTTAAAAGCCCAACCTATCTTTATACACTCTCACGCTTCACTTTCCATTCAGAAGCCTGCTTTCAGTTCTGCCTAGAATCCTCTCCAATAAACTTTGACTTGCTATCTTGAGTATTACAGTGATCTAAAGTCACATGTAAAAGCCAGCTTTTATTGTGCAGGTTTGTCAAGAGCAGACAGACAGCTGCAACAGGGCAAAACAGTTCAGTTAAGGACCGTTTATTTTGTGTTCTCATACTGTGAATGAGATTTTGTTTTTCCTTTAGTGGTCTCACCTAAGCCCTTCCCCTGGACATGCCTATCATCACAAATGCTTCATTCCTTATGAATTAGGTTTTCATTCCTTACAGTCTGCACTAGCTAAAACAGTCTTTCTGTAGTGTGAATCGTCATTACTTACTTGCTATTCTTACTTACTCTCAACTTTAATGTACCACTGACTTTATCAAGTCTTTATTTCAGGTTTAGGGTTTATTTGGTCTGTTCCCTTTCTTTTGTATTGCTCAGCTCTGCTAAGCTGAGAGGCAGAAATGCTCTTTCAGAGTCTCATATTGACCAGGAAGTTCTCTGGGATGCAGCTAGATACCAAGAATACCTGAATTGCAGAAGTCTGCTAGGATAGTCTGTGACCCAGCCTACTACAGGCTGCCAGTGCTAGTAATAAGTCTTTAGCTTAATTTGATATACCAGGCTTCAGGACTTGTCCTGCCATAGGAGTTATTTTAGCAGGATTTTAGCTGTATCTGCAAAATTCTTTGAGAAACTTTCGCTATGTCTGCTGCTTGTTAAAAGGACCACATGACTATTCTTACCTAGCTGAAACAGCAGCATTATCCAAGGGTCATACATTGGTTGCTTATCCTATGGTTTTGAGCTTATTTTGTTTATAGTATTACAGAACATGTTTTAACTTAGGTTTTACTTAGCTTTATGTGACTGTGTGTTTCTTCCCCTAAAAGGAATATACCATATACAGAGAAGCACTAATATGTGTAAGTAATCATGGTGTAACTGTCCCTGTAAGCAACAGGAGAGAGAAAGAAAGTACAACCCCTTAGCAGAGTTGAAATGTTTCAAAACAAATGCAAGGAGACCCACGCTCAGGACAGAAGAAATGTCTCCACTTTCAACATCACACTCCTCCTGACAAACAATGTGGAACTCTGATAGTTTCCCACAACAGCACATAGGAAAAGGTAAGCGCAACACCAAAGAAAGAGGCAAATGCTAGCAAGTCTGTGTATAAAAATTTTAGTTACATTATTAATGGTAATTAGACATAATTACACAAATTTTTGACCTGGCCTCTCTGCTCACTATGCCAAGCATTCTTCTTAAACCTTTAAAAGACCTGTTCCAATGATGAGGCACAGCATTACTGGAGCATTTTACGTCATCAAGAAATGAACTGAAATCTCTCCATTGGAAGGAAACAGTCAACCGTCTGTATGCATTTGACATTTTACGAAAGTTTGATGAGGCTTCTTATTATGGCAACCAACTAAAGGAGCCACTTCACTTCCACTGTTTACATTTTGCCTCTTTTGGACCTATACTGTCAGAAGAAGTGTTCCAAAAGCAGTTATTTCCCCAAGGCTAATATTCTCTCTGTATTTAACAGAATGAAGCAAACTCCTAAGCTAAGGGGAAAAAAAAGGCTGAAAAACTTGATTTGTATTAAGTCGTTTATTGCCTTGCAGTAATTTCTGTAGCCTACCAGCTCTATCTCAATACTAACAGTTTTTCAGTTATTTCCATCAGGACACACTTAGCTCTTAGCTCTCCTTTTTATCCCACATCCAGTGGCCATCTGAGTTTTGCTCACCCACAGCAATGGTTTTCAATATTAAGGCCTGCACACCATCAGGTGACTGAAATAATCTAGTGAAGAAGTATACACATGGGCAAGCAATCAACAGAGAAAGCTAGAACATACTGAGGGCTGGTATATTCATTACCCAGCCATTTTCCTTTTGCCTTCTGCTTCCAGTATCTTTTGGCATGACAAACTGCAGGTTATATGGCACATCCTCCCCCTTTTGTATGCACGCAGGGGAAGATGGCCAAGGAAGCTAAGGGTACAAGAGCGTACTACTAAAGGAGAGCAAAAGACAGTCAAGTGTCACTTGAATCCTTGTAACACAAGCGTTTACAGTATGAATAAATATGCATGCAGACAATACATCTTGGCCAACTACAGAACTGGTGATATGTAAGCTTTCCGTACTGACTGCAGCAGAAATGCTGGCTACGCAGTTCCTAACTCTGCCACCAGCACACCTCAGCAGAGGAATCACAGTTAAAGAATTTCTGCTCCATTCGGTTACACTGATTTAGAAAGGACACTTGCATGTGAGGGAATTTTTATTAAAGTACCTGGAAACAGCAACTGTTCCTGTCTGACTCTGATACTCTCAGACATCTGCCTTGAAGGACACAAACTACTGTCCCAACTTATGTCCTACAATGGCCGAGATAGCTTGCTTTCATATTCACTACCTACTGCTTTGCGTGCATCAGCCCCATAGGTTCGACACAGGAGGACCCTACATCAAGCGCTGTGTGGATGTTCTTTTCACCTGTCATCTTCTGAAACACTTCTGAACCAGGAGCCATTCTACAGCAACATGCCAAACTGTAATCATGGGAGAAGAGGCAGGCTCCAAAATCCAGCACAGATAACTGAGAATTGTCATTATGTTTTAGCATTATAGAGTCACAGAGTTCACAAACCTGCGCTACTTACCAGGTGTGCTTGTTGAAGAAACCTTAGAAGAAGTTGAAGACTCTGATTCTTCCTGATTAAAAGGGAGGAGAGAGAGAAAAGAGGGAAAACAGGAAGAGAGAATAAAACCACCTTTGACTCTTGTGAATCTAACAGATTCATCGAAAGTGTTCAAATATTTATTTCAATTTTCATTTAGATTTAAATTGTTCTGCTCAACTGCATGTAGAAAACATGCAAGCACTATGCACTTCACAGCATAGTGGCTGTGTGTATATATATGATGAAGTACAAATAATATCTCATATACACCATCAGAATCTCTCATAAACGAGAACTGAATAATGTGAAGCAGATAAAATTTCTCAACTCACAGTTTTATCTTCTTTCTGCTCCGGTTCTGTTGATCCCTTTTCAGCAATTCTCCTCCTATAAGTAGAGACAAAAGTTACCAAGATTATCATGGCTTTAATATGGAATGCTGCTTAGTGTAGTTAAAGACATATACAGCTTAATAGCTAGATAACAGAAAATTAGTATTAAAAAAAATACTTTCAAAATAATTTAAAGGACAAAGCCCTCCTGGCCAAAGCAACTGTGCAATTCTTCCTCCTTGCGAAGTCTGCATCCCCTCACCTACTGCTGCACAAAGACTTACGTGGAAGAGAAGTACTTCATTATGCTCATGTAAAAATGGCTATTCACAAAACATTATCAACTTCACAAAGCAACCACATGAGCAAGCTGAGGTTTATTTGATCCTCAGCCAGCTGAAAACAGGTACCCCAAATCCTCTCTCTGTGATGACCAAACAGCTAGAGCACAGGAACAGCTCCTTACCTCCTGGCCAGCAGGGCGCTCATTTCTTCCATCAACCCACTGCCTCCCAAGGGAAGCGGTCCATTTCCACGGCCACTGTCTGTTTTGGATGAAGCAGAACCTCCTCCTCCTCCACTTGAACTGGAGGAGTCTTCAACCTTTGTAACACACAAAATAACAGTAGATGCGCAAGTAAAATGACAGCCGACTTAATGAAAGAAGCAAAGTTCACAGATAAGAAAGAAACAACTGTATAAAGAATGGCAGTACATCCTGTAACACTTTTTTGATAATTAATTAAGCCTATTCCAAAAGTCTTGATACTGCTATTCATCTTGAATAAAAATTGCAACCAGTTCAGGAAGACAAGATTTGGAGACAGGAATCAGAAAAAGAAACGAGAGTTGTATTTACCCGTGAGACTTTCCTAAGTTTGGCTCCAGCAAGTGCAGCTGCTAGTCCAGTTAAAGGACGATTTTCTTCGGACACGAATCCCACTGAAAATCCAGAGGTGGGAAGCGGGGGAGCAGGAGGTGGAAGGGGAACGGGAGGAACTTGGCTAGGAAGTGGAGGAGGTGGTGGTGGTGGCGGTGGCCCTGAAGATGGAAGTGGAGGTGGTGGTGGTGGGCCAGGAAGAGGTGGGGCTGCTACTGAAGCCTGAGCTGGGCCAGGGGGTAGGGGAGGTGGGGGAGGAGGTGCAGGTGGTCCTTGGACAACACCTAGTATCAGAGAGAAAACAAATGGACTATATTAAGGATCTAGAAAAGAAAGATCTTACGTCTGTTGAACCAGTGTTCTTTCGCTCAGTATACGAGACATTAATACTGGTCAGGGTCCTTCTTATAAGCAAGAAAACACTGCAAGTTTCACCAGGAGAGAAGCACTCTTATTAAATGCGCTAAAAATATTACATACTATGCTATGAGAGATCAGACAGCTTCAGAGACATTTACATACAAAACCCCTCCAGTCAGGTTCTGTGCTGCAACCAAGTAGAATCTTACACAGGTAAACAGGAAAAGCTTTTATAAAGAGTCAAGTAAGGCACGAGCACCAGACCATGTAGGAACAATATTGTTTGTCCAAATGGTGCTGAACACAGAGTGACTTTTCATCGTACTAACAAGCATTTAACACACTCCTCAAACATCTGAACCCTTGAACTGTTTGATTTCCAATGCTAATTTCTAAGCTGTATGAAAGTCTTTCTTCCAAAAAAACCATTCCAGGAATCAACTTCAATAATTTAATAGAAACACTAATTAGTGAGTTAGAAGACTGACATATTTTTATGCTGATGGGAACAAGCTCTTCTATTTTTTACCTATGATTCCTTTAATGCTTTAAATTCACATTGATATGCAACACAAAAAGTGTTTTGAAGAAAGAATATTCTCATGATTACTGTGTTATTACAGGAACAGTTTAAGAAACTGTGACTAAGAAAACAGCCCCACACATCCCCCCCAGCCTCCCCCAAACTGCCATAAGCTACTAAAAATGCTGCACAACCACCTTAAGCAACCTCTGCAGGAAGGAATTTCACATACGAGTCTTCCTAGTTTCCCACTCTGCTAACCACTGTGTAAATTTAAAAGCCTTCTAAACTCTCTTGGCATCACTCACCATCCAAGTGCACACTTTTATTCCATACTATAAGTGAGGCCATTCACCCTACTTCCACTCCCTCCCAGAGTAGCTCACGCCTTCATTTAAGACACGAGGGTATACACAGAATCTACTCTGCATGGCTTGTGTGTGATGCAGCCACAGTCTGCTCATCCTCCAGGGGCCCCTTCTCTGCCCACACCTTTAGCTGAGCTACCACAAAGACCTAAATCTATTAAATCAATATAAAAGCAGGATTCAGGTTAACAGAGACATTTAATCAATGTGAAACACATATTTATTATATTAGTAGAGTGTCCGTTAAGACTGTCATCTGCTTAACCAAACTTTTTTCCTAAACTACGCTGGTAGAATACCACAGGAAGACCTGTCTTTAATACATACGTATGTGTGCATACAGCCATATATCAAAATACGACCACTGTCCAGAAAGAAATGCTTTAGGTGTTACATACTACTTTCTAAATTCAAAACTACATAGAGTATCAAAGTGGTTCAGATTATGCCTTGCTTAAGGTCATTCAGATGTCCAAAGCTGCACGTACGCCCCTCCATGTTGGCTGCCATCAGGAAACTAATGACACTGCCTATTAACACATGATTCAACAAACTAACAGTCCAAGATTTACCAAGCAACTACTTAATAAGTGAGCTCAAGAAACTGGAATTTTACTTATGGCAGGCCACAGAACACCAGCTCTTCTCTGCGGAGCTTTGAAATTTCCCTTACCCCAGTTTTCCAAATGGTATTTCGTTGTGGTATTAAGATCACTGCAACTTTGGAAGCGTTGTATTAATTCTTCAGGGCAGTTACGGGCTTTGGTACCAATCGGTTTCGACTGCATTCCTGATTAGTGCATTAGTAGCAATAACAGAAAGCCTTACCCTGCTGGGTCGTAGGTTCAATCGGCTGAGAGGCTGCCTGCAAGACTGGCTCAGAAGCAGAGGAGTCTCCCAGCACAGAGTTTAGAGAGTTCTCAACAGAGGCAGGGGTAGCTGCAGAGGGAGAAGGGAGAACACTAGGCTTGGATGAGGGAGTCGAGGCATTCGGGGAGTTGGGAGAAGGAGAAGCTTGAGGTCCAGAGAGTGACAGAGGCGGAAAGGAAGGCAGTGGGGGGGGAGGAGGTGGCGGAGGCGGAGTTGGACCTGAGGTAGAAGGTGAAGGAACCGCATAAGTCAGGTTTTCAGGAAGCCCATTTGGAGCCGTGGGAGACGTGGACAGTTGGGTCACTGGATTAGAAGCTGACACTGGAAGGACAGGTCTTGGACCAGTAGCTTTGCCTGGTGGACTGCTTATCATTACTGGAGGAGATGGGGGAAGAGGGGCACAACTGGGCGCGGACCAGGCAACAGGCTTTGTATTTGGTGGCAAAGTCGCTGGGGCATTGACAGGAGAAGGGGGCCGAGAACTTTTGTTGAGCGGACGAGGAACCGTAGCATAATGGGGGAGAACTGGGTGGAAAGCTGAGCCTAAAGATGTAGCAAAACGTGATGCAGAGTGCCTTAGAGGCGGTGTAGGGGGAGTGGAAGTCGGTGGTGCAGAAGTCACTACAGCGTACTCCGGTGTGGCCTCTGACATTGGTGCTGAGACTGCTTTTGCATATGATGGAGGAGGTGCTGAAGGAGGCTGGCAACTGGAGTAGTCAGGAAGTGGAGTGCTATACGGGGAGTTGTCGAAAGATGGAGCTGGACAGAAGATGGAAAGCAGCAGCAAAGGCAGGATAAAAAAAAAGGAGAAAGAGAAAAAGGGAGCTAATGAAGCAACAAAACCAGCATTCAAACAAAATGTATAAACGTAGACTACAGTTAGTACCAGAGGATTAGGCACAAGTGAAAATACGGTTAGGAAAGTTTTACATATTATCAACAGCTGCTTTTCATAATTTACCAACTACTTTTGTGCCAACATTTGAATTTACAAGTACGTTCTAGAGTAAGTTTTCTCAAATCCCACCTGTGAGATGGATTAGATACAGGGTTGATTAATGAGTCTTTTATCAGCTTTTATCTTCTTGTTTGGTTGCAAACTGCAAGCAAGTGTAGTGATCTTAACATTTGTTACAACTCCACTAACAAAACTCATACCATAGGCAGCAAGTAAGTATCATCTTTCCCTTCCCCAGAAAAAGCTCCATTGCAAACTTCGAAGTACTGGGAATTAAACTACCAATAAAATCCTCTGCTGTAAAGTGACTAGCTCTTATGTGGTATTCCTCGACTTTTACCATGAGCTGACTTCTTACGTAAATTGGGTTTGTTATGAAAGAACAACCAAGTGCTTGACAAATGTTCCATTATATTACCAAAATGAGAAAACTTTCAGTTATCGCTGGATACATTTCCGCAGGCAGTGCATTGTCTTATCTACAAATACATATAATACATTTCACTGAAATGTTACTACAATGGTAAAATAAGCAAGACTTCATAACGAAGTGCATTTCTCACACTATTACTTTGTCTTATGAAGGTACATACCTTCTACATTAACACATTCAACCTGATATGTTTGGGTTTTTTTTTTCCCCCCAAGTTATGTAATGAGAATATATCTTGTTTAATAGAGCAAACAATGATAAGGTATTCAGAAATTTTAACTCATCATACTTTAACCAATGTTGGAGGTGCCCAATATCATTAAAGTTTTTCAAGCAATCAAGAGATTATAGCAATGGAGTGAGCAAATAGTGCGAAAAAAATTTATTTCAGAGTTAATGGAAAATTGTGACAGGAAAGTCAAAGCTCTTGGACTTCTCACCATACAAATGGAAGCAATTCCAACAAACAGAAGCCTGAAATACTGACTGTTGTTGCACAACTGTACTCACTGCCCTTTGTTGCTTCTCTCTCACTCCATCACCCAAACACATGAAGAGTAGTCTGGTACTTGAAACACTCAGTTTTGAAATTCTTACCAGCATTTGAAATTCTTCTCTCTCTTTCCCATTCCAATTGTTCCCTTTCCAACTGTTCTTGCCGTTCTCTTTCTTGCCTTTCCCGTTCAAGTCGTTCAAGTCTTTCTCGATCCTGCCTCTCCTTCTCTTGTCTCTCCCTTTCTAGGCGTTCTTGCCGTTCCCTTTCTTGCCGTTCTCTTTCCAGCTGCTCCTGTTCTAGGCGCTCTCTTTCAAGTCTTTCCCTTTCTAGCCTCTCTCTCTCCAGCCTCTCCCGTTCCATTCGTTCACGATCCAGCCTCTCCCGTTCCAGCTCCTTCTGCCTCTGTTGCTCTTGCAACTGTCTACAATCATGAAAAAAGGAAAAAGACTAAGCTGCAAAGCGAAAATGAAAAATATCAAGTAACTGTTAGAGGACAAGAAGAAACCAGCTCATCAACGGTCTTTGCACCAGCAAGAACAAAAGCACAGCATTTGTACCTACATAAAATTTTTAATTCTACATGTTATTTTTCCAAGCTCGATAACAGCTGTATTATGCTTACAGTAAAAAGAATCATCTATCCAATTTCCTCTTAACTAATTTAAGATTCTGACAGACAGCTTTCAAAAGGTAAGAACAGAAAGCTGCCACTGATAATTTACTAACTGATGCAATCTTCCCAGTTTGGGGTATGAAGTTACATTTGTTCTTTGCACAGTATTTTATACTCGAAGCAGTGAATAAAAGCACAGTGAAATAGCAGTAACACAAATACACATCAAAAAACCCACCCCCAAACAAATTACAGTTTTCAGATAAACTAGTCAGCTAGTATTAATCCAAATTTTATAGAAGCATCAAAATGTATACGTGTCTGTTTCCACCTGCATACTACTACTACATGCACATACAATTTAACTGGTGTCAAGACAAGAACACCCTGAAAGCAGGGGAAAACTGGATATAGTCAGAAAAAATCCAGGGTGCAGCAACCAGGAAAACACTGCAGGGAGATGGCAGTTTCCAGCCCAGAGGAGTCTTTGCAAAGGAAAGCAGAGAGGGGGAAGGTGTGGAGAGGAGGAAAACGAGTAAAAGCCAGGGAGAGGAAATATAAAGAACTTCCCAAGGAAAAGAAGGAATCATGCAAAATTTGTTGTCAAAGCCACTAGGCTGGCTGAAAGAAAGGACTTCCCCACAAAAATTCAGTGGGAAAAAGCTGTAAATATTCCTCTTGCTTTTCTCCCCCCAATCTGTTTCGTATTTCCTTTAGGCTTTTTTTAAAACAAAAATTAAAATGAGATACATGTTTCTCATTGGCTAAAATGCAGGTTTTCGCTTTTCAAAGCTTTTTTATCTCTTGGAGTAACTCACTACTAAAAGAAAAATTAGGCACATCCTCCTTAAACCTGTGGCTAGTATTTTCCTGTCAGTGTGTATCACTAGAAATGTTGTTAGTTGTTGTCTTCTATTTGAATTCTTACTTAAAAAAAAAAATCATGACGTTTAAAAAGCAAAACTTGTATATAAAGCACACAGCAACTTTTTTCTGCCACGCTTCAGATGCAAACTGAAGACAGCTTCTCACCAAATACAAGGTACAGGCAGCTTTTGACTATAAAGGAAAAAGGAGACCTAAATTTTGACACCTTAAGCTACTAGGTATGTGTTTTCTATAGACTGCCACTGGGCAATCTTATTTGGAAAGATCATTAGTAATTCTGTACTATACACTTGGAGTCATATAAAACTGAAGCCTGAAAACAAAGGGAACTTCAGCTATTTTGCTCTTATTCATGCTCAGAAAATACTGGCATAACTGCAAACCCCAGCTCACACACCGTTCCTACTGAAGTCCATCCTCTTTCAGAACAATGTTTTTCCTTTAAAAAAAACAAAATCCCTGCAAAATGTTAACATTTCATAACTGCTATAAGCAATTCAGTTCCAGTTATGTCCAGCAAAAGGACTCTTCCCTACTGAACTTGTTACCCAGCATTCTCAGAAGCTGCACAATAGTTCTGCCCCTGTATCAGCTCTTCCGTCAGCTCCTGCTCTCCTATACAACAAAGTTGTAACAGCAGCCATTGAGAAATTGGGGCTGCAACTCGGTGTCAATGCTTGATTTTTAGCCGCTGACATCCACCAAAAAGTCTCATAATTGACTGATACATATTTGGAACCAGTAGAGGACTTCTACAAAGTATCAAGAGAATACAATATAAACCGCAAAAATTTAAGCTCCAAAAGGGATGCTAAAAACATTTTTGGCATTACATTTTTGCTTGCTCTGTGTTGTACAAAACTAGTTCTATTACGTGCTCTTTTTCCCCTCAGATAAAACTTATCATTAGAGGAAAGCAGTGTTTTCATCATGGATGATTTCAGCTCGGCCATCTTAGGCTCCTTTTTTGTAATGGAGAGGTGGATGCGCAGACGTTTGTAGCTAACAGGCTATTCGGCACAGGAGTGAACATTTACAGACTCCAAAGCAGCTTTTGTTTATTTTGTTCATTCTTTTTCACTCATTTGCCAGAAACTCGCATATTCTACCTACAAATGCACACACTGTTAATCTTAAAACTAAAATGTAGATAAGGCATTTGAGGTTATAAACATTTCATGTTATAATTAGTTTATGAAAGTAGAAGGTATCAATTCACTGGGTTTAACAACATGTCAAGCAGCTGCCAGATATTTAAATTTTCTTTTTCTTATGTTCTTCATTTCTTTACAGAAATAGAACCTCAATATAGGTCACTTCTCACATAAGAGAAGCATCACCGAGGCAGTTCTGCAATAAGCCACACCAAGAGCTGTGCCATTTCATATTTCCATAAGCAACCTGGAAAAGAAACAGTGAGGTGCTCTTCACTAAGCTCCTTAATATTGTTTAGGATAGCAAGGATGATGGCTGATTATGAAGAACTGCTGATGGATCTTCTAATTCCAAGTAACTCGGCAATAAAATTCGCAAATAAAACTCAACTGAGATATAACCAAAGTGGTACAAGGGATGGAAGGGAAATCTGCTAAACTAATATATAAAATGCTGGACTACAAGTGGACTACTGACTCAGAAGTGAGATATAAGGGTTACAACAGATAGTTCTATGACAACATCTATTCAATGACATGTTCTGTTCCAAAACATAAACCAGATGCTACTACACATTAGGAAAGGATTACAGAGCAGTATAGAAAATACCATCATCCCGCTTCACAAACCCTGCATCTCTGTTCCCATCGCAAAAGGGGGAAAATAGCTGAACTGAAAAGGCTCAATGAGCAACAACACTATGATCAAATGTACCTAACAGTTTCCATTTAAAAAAATAACTAAATAAGCTGGAATTTTGCATTCTGGAAAAGACAAATGGAGGTCTATAAAATCCTAAGCAATGAGGACATCCTAATATGACAGCTGGGAGGAAAGATTCAATACAACTAATAAACAGCAAAGCTAAAAGAAAAAAAAGAATTTTAAAAAAGCAGACAGATGAGGTGTGGAACTCCTTGCCAGACAGTTCAAAGAAAGAGTAGGAAAAAGCCCACAGAATAAAAAAAACACCAACACGGAAAGCAATTTAGACAACAGAAACTGCATCATGCACAAGCAGCTGTTGAACCAAAAACACCCAAAGGATGGGGGAGTAGCAGGGGAATATTCCTGGTGTTTGCCCTGTTTCAGAAGGGTGGATACTTTTTATTAAGTTTTTACTTAAAGCTTTTCTAACTATCGAGAGGGGTGTGCGCACGTCTGTATGTACTACATATCAAGGGGGGAGGGAGGGGGAGATAAGACTGTATGTAAAAGTATACGCTATAACTATATAGCACACAATTACATGCAATTTTAGCTAAAGTGTAAGATGTAGGTAAAATCAAACTGTTTGGGATTGACTAGTTCTCCTAACACATGCTAACACGTTCCTGAGGTTTACCTGGGGTTTTTTCTCCTCTTCAGAGAGCTATGAAGACACACAATGTGCATGTATCATAACAAAGTGTGCCTAAATGTTGCTGTGCTTTAACCTTAATCTGAAGTAAAAAATGTTTCTGTTGGCAATCAACGTTACCAAACTATATTGGCTGTTTACTAAGATACAGATAAAAGGCAGTGAGAAGGCTTGAGGAAGAGTGGCTGGAAAGCTGCCTGGCAGAAAAGGAACTGGGGGTGCTGGCTGACAGTCGGCTGAACATGAACCTGGCAGTGTGCCCAGGCGGCCAAGAAGGCCAACGGCATCCTGGCTTCTATCAGGAGTAGTGTGGCCAGCAGGAGTAGGGAGGTGATTGTGCCCCTGTACTCAGCACGGGTGAGGCTGCACCTTGAGTACTGTGTCCAGTTTTGGGCCCCTCCCTACAAGAAGGGCATTGAGGTGCTGAAGCGTGTCCAGAGAAGAGCAATGAGACTGGTGAAGGGTCTACAGAATAAATCTTATGAGGAGTGGCTGAGGGAACTGGGATTATTTATTTTGGAGAAGAGGAGGCTGAGGAGAGACCTTATCACTCTCTACAACTACTTGAGAGGAGGTTGTAGTGAGGTGGGTGTTGGTCTCTTCTCCAAATGACACGAAAGAGGCAATGGCCTCAAGCTGTGTAAGGGGAGGTTTAGACTGGATATTCAGAAACATTTATTTACTGAAAGAGTGGTCAGACACTGGAACAGGCTGCCCAGGGAAGTGGTTGAGTCACCATCTGTGGATTCCTGGCTGGACGAGAGGGGATACAGTTTGGTGCGTTGAGCAACCCAGGTTCCGATCCGGAGGTGAGCCTTGGGAGCGGCTGACACGGAACCCTGTTGGGAAGGCAGAGCGACGAGCTTGGGACACCGGAGCAGGCGGAATGTCACTGTTTCCTGCCACACCGTCACTTCCTTCCTGCCACGCTGTTGTTTGCTGCCACAGTACTGTTTTCACTTCGAGATGCAGCTCTGCACCAATCACAACGAGTTGCAGTAGTTTTGCCTATATATGGGTTGGGGTTTTAACCATTCAGATGCTGTAATAGTTTTGCTATATAAACCTT
>Ga0065711_1005314_pt1 | contig 20588 bp, 11 predicted proteins | sample Hoacrofraction12_FD_59098 | JGI IMG/M metagenome (GOLD analysis project Ga0065711, IMG submission 59098) | Hoatzin crop microbial communities from Cojedes, Venezuela - Epithelial fraction 12 v2 (version 2) | ecosystem: Host-associated > Birds > Digestive system > Esophagus > Crop | place...
GGTCCACCCATCAAACCCATGGCTCTCCAATTTGGAGAGAAGGATGTTGTGGGGGACCATGTCAAAGGCTTTACAAAAATCCAGATAGATGACGTCCATTGGTTTTCCCGATGTCATTGGTTTTCCCGATGTCATGGCCCCATGACATCCATTGATTTTCCCGAAGTGGACTTCCCTGCTCCTGCTGGCCGCACTATTCCTGATACAAGCCAGGATGCTGTTGGCCGCCTTTGCCACCTGGGCACACTGCTGCCTCATGTTCAGCCAGCTGTTGACGAACACCCCCAGGTCCTTTTCTGCCGGGCAGTTTTCCAGTCACTCTTCCCCAAGCCTATAGCGTTGTGTAGGGTTGTTTTGATTGGAGTGCAGTACCCAGTGCCTGGCCTTGTTAAACCTCACACAGCTGACCTCAGCCCATGAATCCAGCATGCCAATGTCCCGTTTCTGCCAATCTTGAGTTTAATCAATATTCAATGAAGTCGTCACTGTTTTTTGTTTAAGCGGAAATCTGTTATTCTGAATAGATGATTTGTTAGTAACTGTTCAAACTGAAGTCGTACTCATCTCTAAGTTGCCACCTTATTTTACTGACCTACCTAACATTCTTTCCACTGTAAAGATTTTCATTCCACTCCATTTTATCAGAAAGAAATCTGTTTGCCTTGCCAGGTTTTCCCTGTCCTGATGAGTTCAGTTTCAACATCACTCTATAGTGAGTATCATACAATAGGATATCATGGGCTTTATTTACATCCACCTTATAACTGCTATAATTACACATGTAAAACATATCTGATATACTGCTTTTGGTCATCATTAAGAGTGGCATTTATGCATAATCTTACAGCAGTTACCAAATACAAAGACTGCATCATGCACATTGCCACAATGATAATGAAAGAGTATTGTCCTTCTGAAGCAGCTTCAGGTAAAAGCTTTATCTTTCACTATTGACAAATAATACATTGGAAAGCTGAAAAAATTCTCTCAATGCCTTTGACTGCTGTTGATGAATGGGAATGTAAAACCAACTACCATTTTGCAGTGTTGTTCATAATCCCAAACTCCTACTATGTACTGGTGTAATAAAAATGTAAGTAAGCCTTTAACATTGTTGGGATTAAGAGTTCTTCCTCTGCAAATCTTCCAGAATGGAGGTCCACAACTTACACCTCCCTTAACATACAGTACGTTGGCACATACACCACAGTCAGAACTCAGATTTATTTCCTGCAGTCTTCTCTAAGACTGAGCTTAAAGTACAAGGAAATGTGACATGCAGTTTTTTATATAGATAGTCTGAATATGCAAATACTATTGTATATATATATCTATACATATATAAAAAAGCCAGCATTAGATACCACATGTTCTTCAAAAGAGTTAAAAAAAAAATACATATTCCTTTGATGAAAACAGAAATTTCAATTGAAAATGAAGTAGCATGTCATGTAGCATGATACTAACCCTAACATTAAGTCGCTTTCTAACTGTTTTTCCTGTCAGGCTGGTTGTCTACTAATTTCTGTGTAGGAGCAGTATTAAGTGACCTTCTGATCACTGCTTTGTTTTTTCCAAAAATATATATAATTAACTCCAACTATGCGAAAGCTAAAGAATAGTATGTAACGAGGTACAAAGAAACCAATTTGGGAACAGCATAGATTGTTAAAACAAAAAGACAAAAGTAACTTCAAATTCGACCTGAAAATGAACTTCATAACCAAATCTATCATGCTTTAGGTTTTGAGTTTTTATGAGCGTTTTGATAGTACAGTAATTCTGACACAATCTAACAAACACAGACTTCCAACAGGGACAGTCATCTATAGTGATCGGCTTGTTATTTAAAAAAAATAGTTCTGAGTCTGACCTGTGACATTTTGCTAGGAGTTTTTTAAGGATACATGTGTAACAACAGGCAAAGTTGTCCATTACCATGAATGAATACATTCTAAAATTCAGTCATATTAGTTGTATTTAAGGCAACAGAATAATCTTTCATGGAAAAAGGCTGGACCATATTTAACACACAATTAAATGAAAGAAAGGAACTTTATGAAGGTTTGAGTCTGTTACCGATTTTTGCTATAAAATTTCACTGAACAGAAGACTAACCTTGACTAGCAGAGAGATATATAGCCTCACATATTACATATAAACTGATCTCTAAAATATTTCTATCAATCAGGTACTTGGAAATCTTAATCAACAGTTTCAAACCAGTTTAGTCAGAAAAGCCTCACATGAATACAGAAATTATTTCTATTTTCAGCTCGAGAAAATTACAAGTATGCAACTCATAGCGTTAGAGATAGCATTAATATATACAATCCTATATGTGTTCTTTATTCATATATTTATTTACTTGTTACTGGTACACTGAAAGAATGCATTACTCTCAGTAGTATCCCACATTCAAGAACAAAGAACTAATCAACACTGTCATTCAGAGAAAGACAGCAGAAAACAGACAGTATTGTACGTACATTTAAAATGAAAAAAACTAAAATAATCTTTCTGCTGTCTGACAGAAATCTATATGTACACGAAGAAAAAATTACACAATATAACATATTATTCCAATTTTAATTCTTTTTACTTAGAAAGTAAAAACAGTTCCTCAACATACAAATACTGTATTGAGAAAGATAACAGACATGTTCTTGGGATTTTTTGTGCTGCCTAAACCACATACTTAGTCATCAGCTTGCAGTTTGGGCATAGTCTGAGATTACACGTCATAGTCTGTGAGCTGCAGTATACAGTAGATGAGCAGATCCATATCATCACATCTAGCAGACCTTGCTGCTATGGGAAGTGAAATATGTCTAGATTCTGAAAAATAAAGCTTCTTAGGAAGAAATTTAAGTATCTTATTTTCAATGAAACTTACCTTGCCCTTATTTTCAAGAGCAAGCACTTGCATTTTCATGGTCATATTCATTTCCTCCAATACAGAAAGCCTCATCAGAAATACAGGTTAAGTTCTTTTTAAGATTATGTACGAAACTAGTTCCTCTTGCAAACAAAAATGAATTAGCATTTTCTCAGATTTTTATAATCTGAATAAACCTGTGTAAACAATTCCAGTAAGGATTTTTAATAGTTCTCTTGGCATACTTTCCCTTCCCTGAACCTTAAGAGTGTGTTCTGCTGTACCACCCTCCATCTACATCAATGCTCTCTGCATCCACATTAATGACATTTTAAGACAACAGCAGCTACATAGGACTGCTTTAACAATTAAATTAAACATGTGATACTTTTGCTACCATTTTCAAGAAAGAAGGCCTCAGGCTTTTTCCCAGGTTTTAAATATGCAACACGTAACTATTAGGTGAAGCCTGCAGCCCCTGTTTTAAGTGAAAAGTACTGTAGAAACCATGGGAACAAAACATATGGAATTACTTTTCTTCCTGCTTTGATTATTTAGGGCAGAATATATACAAAGAATAAGGTCATTCCATATATATATATAAAGTACATGACACTGCCATGACTGGCTTTTATACTGTTAAAATTTTATAAATCATTAAATTTAGCTGACAAACATTTTGTTTCCTGTAACAGATGTTCTAAACCTTCTAATCTTTGCCGAAACAGACTTATAACATTTATTTTTCAGGACAGATACTAAGGTTCCTGTATTTGGTGTTCAGGTGTTGGATGGAAGTCAGAAAACAGACTCTAGAGACATATCCATCCCCAGTAATATTTGGGAAACAGTTAACTGTAGGAACTACATGAATGTTAAGCAGTCTTCAGGTAATGATTTACACAAATTACATTCAACCTCAGAGTATTAGCAACAAAAAGTAGATTCTCACAACTGCTTTTCTCAATGCAGGTGTTTTGTTGGGGTTTTTTTCCCAGCTCAATTATTCAGACTGGTTGTTGGTTTTAAAAAGCAGAAAGCTTTCTTATTAAGTAAAGAAGGACCCTATTTTCCAAATTTATTGCAATTTACACATTTTTAAAAAGTGAATACTCACAGTCGTGAGTTTTCTTCTTTTTCAAATACTGGGAAAACTTCCTGAAGAGTGCTGAACAATAAAGTTTTGAAGATTAGAATCCAAACAAAATATACTATACTCCCACACACAGTGTTTCTTTATGGTTTAAAAATATGTTTGATTCCTTAAAGGAAGTTAACATAAGGTGCAGGGTGTACTTTCTTTTCTGGCAGCAGGCTTGCACTGTTTTGCAGATAGTAAAGTTTCTGCTCATGCAGAATTCAAGTAATTTTTCTTCTGTCAGTTCCAAGATGCAGCTTTCAGACTTATTTCTGCCATTTCGTATTTGTAGGGAGAGACATTTCAGAAAATTTTATATTCAAAATGTTTACCCAATAGTATACCATAGCAGAAGGTGTCTTGAGGGAACAGACACCACACTGTGTTTAGTTAAACTTAATTTTATTTAACCATAAACAAGAAAGTGAGCTAGATGTGACAGGTGATATGCTCATGTTGCTAAAGAAATTTTGACTAAAGCGTTCATTGGGGCACAAATATTCCTTATACCTACTAGTCTAAAACAACAAATGCATTAACTGAAGACTGCTTAGCTCTGGAGCAACAACACTGAATGTATCTGGGTACTTTCAGACTCCAGTTATGCTTCCCAAGGTCAGCTCACATGGCCCCGAAGGTTTGCTGTAGAAACACCTGGAAAAGAGTTTCTGAGATTATAAACTGAAATCTGATCTTGTGAAACAGTTTCAGCCACTAAATGTGACAGATCTCAAAATTTAAAAAGCATTTCTGTTCCATCAAAACCTTTTGTTTCCACACCTGAAACAAAGGCACTAAAGCATTTAACTGATATTAATTCCTCATTTCCAGCCTTGTTGACCAATTGAGTAATGATATAAAGTGTTAAACTTGTAACATTATGATATGTTATGATTTAGCCTGGTTCTTCAGAAAATTATTCTGCTTTTCTATTTTCTGAAGTCATTTAAATACAGCTAAAATATTTAGGTTTTATGAATTTGAAAACAAAGTTTTCTCAAACCTCTTAACTGAATTCCTATTTTTGAGATTAAGCTTTTATAAAGACCAACCATCCATTCATCAGTATTAGCAATACAATGTTGATGTTACTTAACATAAGTAAAATATTTAGCTTGCAGCTAAAACAGATTTTCTTCATACATGTAGTTTAACAAACACTTGAAAGATAACTAAGAAGATTAGGAACTAATACCCTGCACTTTGCTTCCCTATCCAGAGTAAGAACTTCAATGAAGATGCCACCATTTAATTTCTGACAAAATGCCAACATTTCTCAGGATAACGAAATTTGTTACACTGCAACAGGCATCTTAGATCTATGGACTTCCATCCTTACAAGGGAAGGACTCTACAGAGCCAAAATCATATACTAGAGAAGTCAGTTCTAGTTCTAGATCTACACCACAACTCTCTGAGCAAAAATAACAAGCCAAAAAAACCTACAAATATGCAGAGAAAGTAACAATATCAAAGAAAGAACAAAAAATAAAAAGCAGATCCCTAAAGAAAAAAAAAATCCCTGTTTTGTGGATATCACCAGCCTCTAAATGAATCACCAGCTGAAGATCATGTGCATTACGCTCTACTTCCCAGACTGACTTGAAATAACACTAGTGTTCATTTTAGTAGGTGTTTCAATAATTTAAACCCTTGCTGGCAGAGCACTGCATAATAGCTAAGTTCTCTGTACTGTAAGGCAGTGAAAGTTGTTCTGAGCAATTCTTACCCTTATAACTAAGCAGTATCTGGAATAATACAAAGCATCAGAGAACCTATAGAAAGCAATTAAATTTAACACCCACAAAATTACAGCCACAGGAGTGTATTATGGAGCAATCTCCTGGACATCAATTTAAAAAAAGCGCCTGTCATAATATCTGCTACAGGTTTTAGGTCTTTTCAGCCAGTCAGAAGTGGCCCCTGCCACTACAACAAAACAAGCAAGTTCAAACTAAGCAAATATTTTTTGTGTACTTTATTTTACAACTGTCTCATCCTCTCTTCTTTAAATGGAAGCTAACAGGGAAAAAATGCTTCATATTTGTCACTTGTTTTGACTGAACATATTTATTATGTCGTGTTTTCACTGTACTCTAACTACTGATCAGGCAACTTCCTGGTGTTCACAGATCCAAGACCACAGAATGTTTAAAAGCTGGAAGGAGTCTCTGGAGATCACCTAGTCCAATCCTCTGCTCAGAGACGAGGCACACAAGGCATGATGCCCAGGGCAACAGCCAGTCAGATTGTGAGTATCTCCAAGGATGAAAACACATTTTAGGGAAGCCTGTTCAGCTATTCAATCACCATCACAGTAAAAAAGGGTTTCTTATTCAATTTCTTCTGTTTCATTTCACTCCCATTACCTTTTATCCTGTCATGCCACTGATGAAAGTCTGGCTTTGTTGCCTTACTCTCCACCCCACCACGTGCTCAAACACATTGACATATCTTTTACATCCAGTGTTACATAGCTGCAGTACACCAGAGCTGACCTTTAGCACCAGCCACAAAATCCTAAGGCAAGGTGAGAGGAAAAACACTCTCAGAGCATGTGGATGCACTTAGGAAATAAGTAGTGTGAACGTGTTTTGAAAGTTTCATGCAGAGCTGTCCCTACCACTTCTCCAGAGACATTAACATATATTACTTAAAGCTGACAAGCTGGACACACCACATCAGCAACAGCCATGAAGATATATGTGCTGTTTGGTCACTGAAGAACACACATAAATGTGGTGGAAAAATTGCAAACTCGTTTAACAGTCTCTAAAATAACTGACCTTAATGAATAGAAGAATAATCAATAGGTCTTCATATGAGTAGGTCAGAATAATTCATGTAGGGTGGGCTTTTTATAATGTATACTGGCAACAGAAATCCTAAGCCGAAGGATACAGCTTTATGCTGAGCACCTGTCTGAAACTAAATTTCTCAGTTCTGGTACTGACATGCACTGAGAACATCCACTCAGCTGGTGTTACTCATGCTGTCCCCTGTTGGCAAAAGAAGCAAAGAATCATTCTTACTATATTTTTCTAATGGAATCTATTTAGAAAATATAGGAAGAAGTTGACGAAAAGCATGTAAGGACATGTTGGAACCCCAAAATTCTTCAGAGGTTTTGAAGAAAATTACATGTTTAGAAAATGCTTAACTCCTATTTATTATGAAAAAAGAAAAAAAAAACCAAACAAACGAGCAAATCTAGCCGCTAGTTTATCATCACTTTGTGAATAAGGTAGAGCTGGAATGCACTCTCAGTACATGCTTTGCAATTTATTTCCTAGCCTTCATTCCCATACTTTTTTCTCTACTCTTGAAGACTGACCTTTTATTGGCATGTTAAAGGACAAATAGTTTAAGCAATAAATATAACTTTTGTATAGCAACACTATTCCTCATTCCACTGCATTTCTGCTTTACACAATATTACCTCTAGCTGTCAACATTTTTAAATTATCTGCTGTCTGCAGGAAATGTTTATATCTATATCCACCCTTAAGAAATACAAGACAGCACATTTTTTGCACTACTTTTCATTGTTACTCCAAATTAAACTGACACATGATAATTATATCCCAAAGCTTAAACAGTTGCATATGATTAAAATTACAGGAATCCTATGTTATTTTTTTCTTATATTTTCCGCCCTTTACTTCAATTTCCAAATAACTTTGTCTTTTTCTTTCTTTTGGAGACAACTGAAGCTTCAATACATTCTAAAAGTCCCAAATGTGTTGCAGAAACAAAGAATAAAGTTAATTTCAATTTCTGCTACCCATATGCATCTTCAAAAACCTGATCTATGTTACTCAAAGTACTATAGTGTAGTCTGATAGCATCAAATATAAGATAAATGTAGCAGATCATCACTAAACCATTCAGAAGACACAAATGTGTCTATGGAATTACTGTCATGCCAGGAAGAAGACAATCATCAGGGTTTCTGCTATTGACCAAGAACATGGGAGAGGTCCTTTACTATACTGTGCGGAGAACAGGATGCAGGATTGGTTTACCATCATAAAATGAATAAGCCATCACCATTTGTTCTCAGAAAGCAGTAAGTGCAACTAACCAAGAAAAAGGAAGTGAATTAAGATTTTTGAGACAGGACCACTACAGTGAAATTGCTTAAAACCATAGGTGTTTTCCTCTCTCCTCCAGTGTTAGTAAACCTTATAAATGAAGCCAAAGCAAAACCTCCTCCTATGACCAGGTGACCCGCCTAGTGGATGAGGGAAAGACTGTGGATGTTGTCTACCTGGACTTTAGTAAGGCCTTTGACACTGTTCCCCACAGCAATCTCCTGGAAAAACTGGCTGCCCATGGTCTGGATGGGTGTACTCACTGCTGGATAAAGAAGTGGCTGAATGGCCAAGTGCAGAGAGTGGTGATGAATGAAGTTAAATCCAGCAGGCGGCCGGTCACAAGTGGTGTTCCCCACAGCTCAGTTTTGGGTCTGGTCTTGTTTACAATCTTTATCAACGATCTGGATGAGCGGATTGAGTGCTCCCTCAGTAAGTTTGCAGATGACCTGCAGATGACCCTGCTTTGGCAGGAGGGTTGGACTAGATGACCCGCAGAGGTCCCTTCCAACCCCGACCATTCTGTGATTATGACACCAAGCTGGGTGGGAGTGTCGATCTGTTTGAGGGTAGGAAGGCTCTGCAGAGGGATCTGGACAGCCTGGATCGATGGGCCAAGGCCAACTGTACGAGGTTCAACAAGGCCAAGTGCCAGGTCCTGCACTTCAGTCACAATAACCCCATGCAACACTACAGGCTTGGGGAAAAGTGGCTGGACAGCTGCTCGGTGGAAAAAGATCTTGGGGTGTTGGCTGACAGCCACCTGAACTTGAGCCAGCAGTGTGCCCAGGTGGCCAAGAACGCCAATGGCATCCTGGCTTGTATCAGGAATAGTGTGGCCAGCAGGAGTAGGGAAGTGATCGTGCCCCTTTACTCGGCACTGGTGAGGTCACACCTGGAGTACTGTGTTCATTTTTGGGCCCCTCACTACAAGAAGGACATTGAATTGCTGGAGCCTGTCCAGAGAAGGGCAACAAGGCTGGTGAGGGGTCTAGAGAACAAGTCTTATGAGGAGCAGCTGAGGGAGCTGGGGCTGTTTAGTCTGGAGAAGAGGAGGCTGAGGGGGGACCTCATCGCTCTCTATAACTACCCTAAAGGAGGTTGTAGTGAGGTAGGTGTTGGTCTCTTCTCCTAGGTAACTAGTGACAGGACGAGAGGCAATGGCCTCAAATTGTACCAGGGGAGGTTTAAATTAGATATTAGGAAAAATTTCTTTACTGAATGAGTGGTCAGACATTGGAACAGGCTGCCCAGAGAGGTGGTGGAGTCATAATCCCTGGAGCTGTTTAAAAAACATGCAGATATGGCACTTCAGGATATGGTTTAGTAGATATGATGTTGTTGGGCAGATGGTTGGGCTTGATGATCTTAGAGGTCTTTTCCAGCCTCTGATTCTATGATTCTATGCAATGAGTAGTAAGAGATTTAGTCATTTGATTCCTTTTTCTCCTTCTTATGATTTTTTTTCAAAAAAGATAAGAATTATATATAGCAAATAAACCTTTTCTGTCTGGTAAATGCATACTAAGTCAGTCCCAAGAGACTGCAATAGCTCAAGAAGACGGTTACAGATGGCAAATGTGTCTTTGCAACAATGCCAAAGGAATTGCAAATCAGGTGGAAAACCACCTTCTGTATATTCAGAGAACTCTCCCCATAAATACACCATTATCAGAACCATGATGGCTGTCATGGGGGTACTCGGTGTCTGACACCTGCTTCAGTGAGCCTTAGAGTCTTTATATTCAAGAACCTTCTGAGGAGATTAAATGAAGCAACCGAAGTAGTTAAACAAATTCCAGCTACAGTTAGATGAGAAACTTCTTCAGGTACAAAAAAAGAAACATTTATTTTTAACTGTTTCCTGGACTTGCTTTGTATCACAAGAACAAAGATAGGATGGCAATTTTCATAGTCATGGGAATCACTGAGATTCAAACCGCAGAAGCAAACAGGGTTCCCCTGAACTGCTCATCTCCTTCATGACTAGATACTCTAGATATGGAACCAAAATACTTTGTGTACAATGTTACTCAAAAGATGTTTAGTACATATTTCAAGGACTGTGTTTCTGAAGGCACGTATCTTCCTAGTAAAGCCAAGTAACTCCAAGGGAAAAAGTTAGGATGTGAGGAGTGTTTCTAGAAATTCCAATCCTCACTCTCAACAAGTCTCACCCTTTTACAGTAAATTCATATTGTTTAAGTGCTATACTTACGGGCTGAGTATTTCTTGCTTTAACAAACACCTAGATACCAGCGCTCTCTCAGGGTTTCCGCTTTTCTTGTTGCAGAAGGCCAGCAAGCATCTTCTGCATTCCAGGAATTTTGTTCTAATAGCTGGTGACCCTGACATAGCCTAACCATAAAAATAGATACTATGTATTAAAAAAAAAATTGGTTCACACTGAAGAACGACTAGAACCTGTTCTTGTGGCATTTATACCTATAACCTCTAAAGTTTCCAGGATTATTACTTTTAAATTTGGCATACATTCATTTTTGTATCTTCTTTGGAAGCCATTTCATAAGGTCTTTTCAGTAATTTATGCACTTTGTTTCCCTTTTCACTATGCCCCCTGTGTTCTCTGTATCTTTCTAAGTGCATTTTCCTAACGTACACAGTACACTGAAAGCAGTCTTAATCATACCATGAAAGATGACATTGAAGTCTTTTTAGAGGCTCAGAATCAAAATTGTGTAACTGAAGCCAATACAAATCCTTTTTTTCTAAAGCAGTACTCTCTTAAAAAATGGGCACTGATAACACAAAATGTCCATTTAAGATATCCCAGCAGTGTATGTGTGCACCCTTCCAAAAAGATTTTTAAAGTAAAATGTCAAAAATAGATGCTGTGAGAAAGGGGACTGAATTTCACAATTAGCACAGGTATAGAATAGTCTAACTTCTTGAGTAAGATGGTGATACTTCTCATGGACTAAGAATTAAAACAAGACATGACTGACTTTACACAGTATACTTGAAAACAACGCAGCTTTCACAAAGCCAGGCTGTTGGTATCTCTTTCCTTAGTATCATTTTGATTCAAAAGCTGAAATGTGTGAGAAAATACAGTCATCATATCGTATATTTAACACCAGCATGACAGCCTTAAAAGTTACGTAAAAACTGTTTCAGGTAAGCATACTGGATGATACTAAATGATCTGCACTGTATGGATCACACAGGCATCAGATCTGCACATGAGCTAACATATATTTCATCTCCATCCACAAGCTATGAATGAGAAACTACTCTTTTCCCGGGAATCTACTCATGAGTAAGAGAGAAAGAGAGCGCATGTACACATTTAAAGAGACCTGCTGATATAATTCAGGAACATTAATTAGTTATTTCAACTTTGCAAAAAGTGCAAGTTGCCTTAAGGTCAACTGTTGGCTGGATATCAGTACTACTCTGTTTCCACATTTCATTTACCTAGAGCATTAGTCCAAGTGGCAGCACCACAGGTGCCCAAATCTTGCCTGGAAGCTACCATCTTCTCTGTGGCAGCCTGTCTGGTTGACACTATCTGCAGCTCAGCAAGTGGTTGGTCTTCTGAGTGTTCAGCTCTTATTCAGGAGCCTTTAGTAGCAGGTTTGTTTTAGTAGCCTGAGCCTAAATGCAAAAAAGAAGTTGACAGAAGATGGGCTTAAAGATTAAATGATGACATTTAATCAAAAAAAGAAACAGAGTAAGAGCTTGCGCATTATGTCTCCAGTCAACACCAGCAGTATTTCTCTTGTCTCTTCTTCAGATCACATCTTCCCCTCCAGATTACTTTCCAGAATCTTTTCTGTTTTCTTGCTATGTTATGTTTCTCTGAGTGTCAAAGATTGTTCTGTTGATATTCTGTTGGTGAGCACTTCTGCAACTCCATCTGTACCCTTGAGTGGAACCCATTCAGCTCTGTAGACTTCTGTGTGTCTAAGTGGTGTAGCAGGTTGCTAACCATTTCCACTGGGATTATGGGGGATTCACTCTGTTCCCCGTCCCTGTCTTCCAGCTTAGGGGACTGGGTACCCTGAGAACACCTGATCTTACTATTAAAGACTGAAGAAAAGAAGGTATTATGTGCTTCAGCATTTTCCTCATCCTTTATCTTCATATTTCCCCCTGAATGCAAGATAGAATGGAGATTCTCCTTAACCCTTGTTTCATTGATGAGCTCCGATGAGAGACAGTGAAGTACATTGATACTCAGAAAAATAGACAAACACGTTTCATTGAAAAAATCTTTCTACCACACCAGTGCTTTAGGTTTTAATGTATTTCATATATTAAAACCAATCAGCCTCACTATAAGATAATGTTAAAAAAAAAAGCTTAGAATCTTCAGGATGGGACTGATTGCAAAAAACCCCACCCATCCACAGGATCTGTTTTCAGTTTCATATTCAAAATGATCAGTGGTTCTGATACAGTACAAACCAGAAATACAGAAAATCCAGCCTCTATCCAGAACAAAGATTTGCAAGAAATTGAGAAATGTGTCCAAGTACTCTCATCTTCCCGAGAGTCACTTTGATTAAAGAATTTCAGGCTACCATTATCTTCTTGTTTTGTGAAATCATACAGAGGACTCACTTCTGTTCTCAAGTGGAATGCAAACAGATATAGAATCATAGGATAGTTTGGGTTGGAAGGGAACTTTAAGGGTCATCTAGTCCAACCCCCCTGCAATCAGCAGAGACAACTAACTAGATCAGATTACTCAGAGCTCCATCCAACCTGATCTTGAATGCTTCCAGGGATGGGGCATTGTAATAGTCCAGAAAATACGAGGTTAAATATCTCAAACATTCGTCTAAGGCGCTAATGTGAAGGACAAAGCCTGCGAGTATTGGATACAGAAGCGTTGTACTTATCTTGTGCTGATAAGCACTAGGCCTGAGCAAAGGGCCTTCACTTCCTGGTGCCTGGTGGTCTGGTGCTAAATCAACCAAGTGACATCTGGACCGAGGGGGAGACCCTCACAACCCGATGCTACTCTGCTAAAGCTAAGCAGACCCCTTTAAATTGCACCTGTACCCAGCTCCCTTTTTACAGTGTTCTGGTTTCGGCTTCAGCTGGCAACAAAAGCGCCACGTGGCCGCCCCTCCCCCAGCCGGGGTGCAGAGGAGAATGGGAATAGGCAGAAAACTGGTGGGTCGGGATAAGGGCAGTTTAACAGAACAGCAAACAAAGGGAATAGGAACAACAACGATACAGAAAAGGGGAATACACAAAACAAACCAGCAGAACAGAACCGCTCTCTTGGACTGAACCGCCGCTGAGGCCTCCTGAGCCGCAAGCGAGTTCCCGCCCCCCAGCTCCCCCCCACTGGAACCCAGCATGACGGCACATAGTATGGAATACCCGGCTCTGTTTGGTCAGGTGGGGTCAGCCCGCCCGGCTGTGCCCCTTGCTGGAGTCCGGTGAAAATTAACCCTGTCCTGGTCAAACCCAGGATATACAGCTAAAAAGCCAACAATCCTGCACCAAGAAGAGGTCAGACAGAGGTACCAGTGGTAGGGGGAGATCATGACCACCGACTCCATTGAAGACCCACAAGACGTACCCCCCCACACCTTCAAGGAGCATGCATGCTAATTTACATGGAAAGCGAGGTTAACTTAGCCTATAACAGAAAAGGTTGTTATCACCAACTGATTAATTAGCATGAGAAGCGAGAAACTCAACTAAGGGGAGAGGACTAACTACCTATAAAAACTGAGAAAAATTACTGTGAAGGCAGTGCTCCCCAAGACCCGGACCCCTCCCCTCCATTGGCCAGATCAATGCTGGACCCAGGACTGGTGATATCTTTTTGTTGCTTCTTCTTCCTCTCTTCCTCTCTAACTTTTCTTTTCTGTCCCCACTTATGTTCTTTTCCTTCTCCTTTGAAACTACAAAAGCAAGGCTTATCATAATCGTACCACAGTAGCTTGTCTATCATAATCGTACTACTGTAGTTTGCTTGTTGTAATCGTACAACCATAGTATGCTTGTCATAATCGTACCACTGTAATTTGTTTATAATAATCGTGCATCAGTTGCTTGCTTGTCATTATTGTGCATACACGTGCCTCAGTACTTTGCCTGTCTTAATCATGCCACAATAAGTTGATTTATCTCAATCGTGAATAAACCCTGTAAAGTGATACAGGATCTCTGGAGAACAATTCATGAGGTTTCAGTAACACTTGATTATGAACATGAATTACATCCTCTCTTGAGTGTTGAAACTTTGCTAGGTTCAAAACAGAGTTCAGAGCCCTTCAACAGCTTTCTGGAAGTTGGAAGTAGTTGTCTAAGGAAAATACCATTATGTAGCTACCCATAAGTATTGTGCAGTTCAGTGAGACCTTGCCAATACACCATCATAGCTCTATCTCAGTAGATGATTCCGATATGCTCAGGGAAAATACATAAAGCACAGATAACTGTTATGGGGAGATTTAATTTATCTTTAAATTCAAGGCATTTTCATCCTACAGTAGCTGCACAAGTCAGAGTTAATTATACTTAATACAGAGCTAGCAATATTATGCTGCTATGTCAGCTAACATGACAAAGTATTATAATATTTTAACTCAGCTTATCAATGTTTTCAGATAGCCCTATGTATACTTTAAAGTAAGGAGGGATTTCTGTTAGAATTGGGACATGTTGGGTACTCTGCTTTTGGTAATGCATGGCAGGCATCGAAAAGAAACGAAGCAGCAGAGAAGCACTCTTTACAACTTTACAACTTTATGACATATTTTGGGCAGAAGCCTGAAGGTGATGGTAAACCAAATTCACAAAGTCGAATGAGGGCAAAGTCAAAGGCAAACAACCAGTGATGCCATTAGCAGTTTGTGTTAACCATCTGAGTTAGAAAGCCACAAAGCATGAGAACAGCTAATTTCAGTGGAGCAGGGGTAAAGTCTGTGGGCAGCATCAAGTCAGGCTACCACACAGGACTTGAACACCTTACCAAGATTGAGTAGACATCCTCTTCCCCTGAGTCCATGTTGTTGATTATAACTGAACCTTTACTGGGGAAGAGAAATGGGTCAGAATAAAAACTGCTATCAATCTGCTTTGCACATCCCACTTAGTCAGAAGATCTTGGATTCTCTGTCACTAAGTGGCTTGGTTGTGGCCTGGTGACTCACCTCTGGATTCCCCTGTGGTGATGCCCTGTCAGTTCTCCTCAAGACTGCAATTTCTGATCAACTCCAAAGGTAACAGATTTACTAGATCTTCGATTCCATTCACTATGGTTGCTGCATCTTATATGTAACCTGAACACAGCACCCACAGGAAACAGAAGTTTTACACTATTGTATAAAATACTGCATCTAAGGTTCTGAAATTCTCCTGTGTCCTGGCACAACTCAAACTATTGCTCTTCAAAAAGTATTACTCAGGCAGTACTTACAAATATGAGATTATAACATAAAATATATCTAAAAAAGGTATTTCAGAGTGCCTGGGAATTCATATTTGGTTCAGGTGCAATATTTCAAAGGAGACTAATTACTGTGGGGAATACTGACAGGCAAATAGTCGCTCATTTGTTTTTATTGGCAACTAATTAGTAAGACCATCACTCAGCTTGCTTTATAAAAGGCCATTTAAAATTACTTTGGGAGGAATTGTATGTTATTTCAATATAAAATCAAAATGCTTATTTCTGAACACCTACTCAAAATGTTCACTTATGCATGCAATATTTATATGTAGGGATAAAGACCCCCACACTCAACAAACAGAACACATCAGAGAAGATAAATGTATCTACCCATTAATCTCAATTAGAAAAACAAAGCCCTGTTTGAAAATTTACTAGAGTTAACTGACAGCTTCTGATGATACTTTCTGGAATTTACTGAAAAAGAACTGAACAAAATTGTGATGTTAGTGCAAAACCTAGGGAATATTTGCTATTAGCCTTTTTGTCTCACTGATCTCTAAAATATAAGTATGAAGTATAAATATCTTCTAGGTTACCACTATTATCATCAAACAAGGGATAGTTCAGATTGTGCTGGAAGCTTTTCTTGCTCTAAAATATCAAAAGTACATCACACGCTTTTCCTTTGTGCTTCTATACACAGTAACGTATTACTGTTCCTCATGATGAGTACTAATTATATGCCATGTTTCTTTGGAGGATGTAGGCTTTACAGCTGTCTGTTTTGGCACTGAGAATCTTTCTCTTCCTCCTCTGAGGTCTACATATTTAAACATTAAAAATAATGTAAAGTTGGAAATAACAGACAAGAATTTCCTCTTCTTATGTCTCCTCCTTCCACAGAGCTTCAAAAACATACAGCTCTTATGAACCCTTTCAGAGACCAACCCTGCATTTTGTCATTATTAACCCTTACTTCTTTATGACAGACCATGGACAGAATTATAGAACAATGTCACACTCTGCATGAGCTCAGTTATTCGGTGTACAGGATGACTTCTGCCTTCAAAAACATTTGGCCAATACAATGAGCAGCTTCGGAGCTTCAGCAGTTGCAATGTCGCTACTCTGTACTTACAAAGATGTATTAGCTATTTACTCTTTGAATTCAGGTTTGATACGTCTTCTCCCAGTGATTTTGCACCTTGCTCCTCAATGATCCACACTTGGAGTTTTGCTATGTCACAGAGCTAAACTAACAAAGGCAGAATTGCTAGTCTCTCCCCCTGTTAAACAAAACAAAAAAGCAGTGGTCTCACTCTCCCAGTAAATGGAACAGAGAAGATTTAATTGAGATAAAGAAGCAATATATGGTTTACCCCTGGTTACCAAAAAAATATACATAGAAACAAAGTAGTACAAGGCATGATACAGATTATTAAGCACAACTGCAACACAAATAACAGCAAAAACCAGCCTTTATAGTTAATGTCATTGCATTATTCTGAACTATTCAAAGACAAAAAGAACAATATAGTACAGCAATTATGGAATTATACTGACATAGTTAAATTTTTACATATGCTAACAATTCATAACAGATTCTTCCTTCAGGTACTTGAAATCTATGTTGACACTTGATACAGTAAGATAGAACTTGTAATCAAACAGAGCACAAAGCATCATTTTTTTTAAAGTACTTCCATGGATACTGTTACTACTGCATCTGGATACTTAAAGATGTGAAGGTGTCTTTCCTCAGAAGAAACTTCCAAAAAAGAAAAATTGTTATTCCAATCTTTGACACAGAAAGCACTGCATCAGAGGCTCTAGTTATGAGCAGTTAAGAGCCTGCTTATCACCAAAATAGAGCTAGTAGCCTGTAGACTTCAGGATTTTCACAGAACAGCTGAGTTTAGGAGGCTTCTCTGAAGGTTGCCTAGTCCAATCGCTAGCTCAGAGAGCTGGTGTATAATGCAGGGTGCCCAGAAAGATGGCCAGTTAAACTGTGAGCATCTCCAAAGATTATAATACTCCTCTTCGCCACACGAGAGCATTGGTTACTCATGGCAACTTGAGGTTCACCAGTATATCACCATCACGACCCTGTGCCCCACCCATTTCTCCAGTTCATCAAGGCTCCTCTGGAAGGCTGCACAACCATCTGGCTGGTCTAGTATACCAGTTTGGGGTCATCTAAAAGGCTTGCTGAGGGTGCACTCTGCCCCATCATGCAGCTCAGTAATGAGCACATTAAGCAATATTAGACTCAGCATCGAGCCCTGGAGTTCACTGCCAGGGACTGGACTTTGCCAGTGATCACAACCCTTTCAGCCTAGCAGTTTAGCCAGCTTTCAGTTCCACTTCACTGCTCATTTATTTAAGTCCCACTCCATCAGTTTGTCAATTATGATGTGATGTGAGACAGTGTTGAAAGAATTGCCAAAGCCAGTAACATCCTCAGCTCTCTCCTCATCCACCAAGTCAGTCACCTCATCATACAAATCTGTCAGGTTCATTGGTCATAATTTCCCGTGCTACTGCTCTTCAGGATCCTGAACCCTGCCACCTCATGGTCACTGCAGCAAGACTGTTCCCAGTGTCTGCATCCCCAGTCAGTCCTTCCTTGTTTTTAAGTAACAGCTCTAGCTGTGTGTCCTCCCCTTTGGCTTCTCCATCACCAGTGTCAGGAAGTTATCATTAATGCACTCCAGAAACCTCCCTCATAGCTTGTGCCCCACTGTGCTCCCTCCTCCAACAGATATCAGGGTGGTTGAAAACACACCTTTGCTGACAGAAAACATAACAAAGACCTTTCAGAGTTAGCAGTTAAGATACTTTCAAACTAAAGTGCCTGTCCACATTGTAACCTAGTGATTACATAGGCCATTAAATATTACAAAATACCCCACAGCGTAATTTTGGTCATTGATTCATGTAATTGTATCAAATTTGTATGAGTGTTAGAAGTTTTTTTGCATTTAAGGTACGATACTATATAAAAGGATGAAGCGATAAATTATGAAAAATGATGAAAAAACATTTTCGACGTAGTCGCCAAAGAGAATTGATGGAGGGTTAAGCAAACCATATTCAACCTAGCAAAAAATTGCCTAGCAAAAAATACAGCACACTGGATGAGTCAAAACTGTCGCTATGGCTTGTGAATAGCAACTTAGAGTACTCTTCCTAAGAGAACAATAATGATACGGAAACTCAAAGCTCAAGCATTTAAAAAAATGAATGCTTGTATATTTATATTCTCGGGTGAGCACTGTGTGTCTGCATCTAATTTCTATGCAACTATTTCAAGCCAATTTGCACCAAAATCCATTTAAACAACACATAGCATTTTGCTAGCAGTTTTTCCGTACTTTCGCTTAAGTGTGCGCATATTTATATTTGTTGTGTACACATACTTTTATAGACACATGCAGAAATCTTTCAGTTAGTTCAGTAGTTCAACTGTATATAGTATGTATACGAACTGTATACAAAGCATATATAATATGTATAAAACATATATTTGTGTGTATACATCATGAACAAGAGATACTTGATTGCCTGTTAGAATATAATTACACACTTTATGAGGAAACCATGCATTTACAAATTGCAAAGAAGTATCATTTAAAAAGCCACTATGAATTTCCTCAGTTGAACATTATCTACTGCATCCCCTCTCCACCATTCAAAAAAAAACATCCCAATGCAACAAAACTGTTAAAAGCTATTAGACAAAGCTGTTTGTAAATTGATGCTGTATGGGATTTACTTGTGGACAAAGACTGACATAAAGGAGAAATATTCTACTTTTCTCTTTTTTTAAGTATAATCTATTACATATGCTCCTAAACTAATAGATTATGTATGAAGTTTCAGTTATAAATAACTTTTACAAATAAATTGTAGGTCCCTTGGGAAGCTCATCTTCTAACAGAAAAAATAAACACTTCATCAAAGACTCTGCTACCACTGCACCCACAACTAATCCAAGTATTGTGTATCTTCCTTTCAGATTACAGAAAGTTTCTGTTAATACACAGAGTAAGACTAACATATAATATGGTACCAAAATTGCACTGATAAGTAGTAGATAATTCAAACTATTATATCTGACTGTTATTGCACCATGGTTTTTAATTTGTATTTCTTTAGTGAATACAGCAATTTTTGTTAATTTTGTAAGGTTGTTACACATGTAATGTCATCTATAGGACTTGCCTACCACCACTACCAGATCTGTCCAGAAAATCTGTTGCCATAGACAATATTGCAATTTAAAGTGTGTAGAATTTTAGACATAATACAGATTTGCTGGCCCTGCATTCAAGTTTCTTGATGAAAATAATGAAGATACAGTTTTGTTTTTTTCCAGAATATATTGATTCTGAGCTCCCAAAGCACAGGCATCCCAAGAAAACACCCATTCATCTGCAGGTAGCCAATGCAAAACGAAACTAGTGATGTTTTGTCTTACCTAGGACACAGTAATCACTGTATACTGGCCTGGCTGGAATATCTGCAGTCTCACAAGAGAAAGATCTGTGAGGTTTAGCAGAGTTCAATTGAGGGAAAACAGAAATTGTCATTCTTTCTAGAATTCCTCACATTAGGCAGGAGAAAGAAAGAAGGTGAAGCCTAGCTACAATGACTCAAGTGCATCACTGTCCCTCTGTGCATCATGGAGAGTACAAAACACAAATGTCCTGATAGGTACAGCTCTCACTGACAATACTCTGTAGCTACAGAGAGCTAATGCCTGCCAATAAATTCCCACATAGAGCCTGGAATTGCCTAGAGCAAGCAGCAGTAGCCCAAAGAGATAAAGAAAAAAGTCGTATGGGAAGCTGATTAGGCACCAGCCTTAAGAGCAATGAGGAGCAAGCTCTTTCTTTCCATTCTGATCAGGCATAGAGCTGGCGGAAATCTTCACAGTGACTGACAATGCCTCCAAGAAGGATCTGAGCAAGATCACAGAATCACAGAATCACAGAATCACAGAATAGTAGGGGTTGGAAGGGACCTCTGTGGGTCATCTAGTCCAACCCCCCCGCCGAAGCAGGGTCACCTACAGCAGGCTGCACAGGACCT
>Ga0065711_1009099_pt1 | contig 20588 bp, 15 predicted proteins | sample Hoacrofraction12_FD_59098 | JGI IMG/M metagenome (GOLD analysis project Ga0065711, IMG submission 59098) | Hoatzin crop microbial communities from Cojedes, Venezuela - Epithelial fraction 12 v2 (version 2) | ecosystem: Host-associated > Birds > Digestive system > Esophagus > Crop | place...
CTGCCCAAGCAGGGTCACCCAGAGCAGGGGGCACAGCACCGCGTCCAGGCGGGTCTGGAATATCTCCAGAGAAGGAGACTCCACAGCCCCTCTGGGCAGCCTGGGCCAGGGCTCAGGAGTCCTGCTCCTGCTCTCACAGAAGCTCCACACTGAGAAAAGTGTTTAAGGGATCTGCCCCATCCAGTGCCTGCAGGAAGGCCTGGAGCGATGGTCAGCGCCGGAAGGATGGCGCAGGTGGATGCGGCACGTCTGTGCCAGGGCGCAGCGCTGGAGAGAAGTCACCACGGCTCCAGCGGACAGCAGATGTTGTATGACTTTTCAGTGTGTTTTGAAAAGCATCCCATGGATGATGGCAGAGCTGAGGAGTAAGACTAATGATGGGCTGTGTTCACACTGGGAGATTTGACACTGACAAGGTGGTATTTTGTGGCCCCTTCACTTCAAAAGTGGGAACTAAGAGGCTGAAGAGAAAAGGGGGGTGGAGATTACCACTGCGCTTGGGAGAGCAGGAGTGAAGCTTGAGGGCAAGACTGAAGAAGAAGCTGCTGCAAGTGGTCAGGGAGTTGGAATTTTGAGAGAAGAGGGTGTTTCTCGGGAGCAGGGACCTGATGGGCTCGCCAGGCACAGCAGCCGCAGGGCAGCAGTGGTGGGGACAGGGTGGATCTGTGCCCAGCACAGCTGCTCGCTGGCCCCGTGACGGAGGGGTGTCAGCACCTGGAGCTTTGGGGTCGAGTCCCCCCAGGAGCCTACCCCAACCCAGCAGAGCTGCTGGAAGCCGCCTTGTATCTCTGCCAGAGCGGCAGTCAGCGCAGGATGCAGCTCGGGCTTTTGAGGTGTTCATCAGGGAAGAAGGGGTGTACAGCAGATAATTCACAGCCAAGAGGGAAACCAAAAGAGCCTTTCAGGCATGTGAGGCCAGCAGGAAATGGGACAGTGTTAAGATGCCACTGGGCAAGGACACTTTTGTCACTTGTACAGTGTCACAGTTCTGCTAGCGGTACGAGTTACTTTGTGGGCAGCATCGTGCTAGTGAATTACTGGGTTTCGTTCTCCACGGTTGATACTTAGCTACCCTCTTTCACAAGTATCAGTAATACTTAAATGGCAGAAGACAAATAAAGCCTTACCACAAAATCTGGGCATGAGCAATGCTAAATATCACTGGCTTTTGCCACCAGTGTTACGTGTCACGTTTCGGAGACAGGTTCCGGAGGCAATGGGAGTGGTAGCCTGGAGCGCATGGCCTAACACGCTGGCGTTTGCCGGTGGCTTCTGAGCTCCATGCAGTTGTGAATATGTAGTAGGGTTGGCAGGCATCTTGCTCTTCTGGGGGCTGAGAAGATCTTGGCTAAATCCCAGAAGACAGGAGGGGAAACCATGGAGCAGATCTCAGCGTGATACAAATTGAAACTCTTCCTCCTGTTACTTGAAGTGTTTTCTCTGATACAGGCCAACAATGAATTTGAAATAAAACGGGCACCATCACTAAGTCTTCTGAATTGTTCCTGTGTTATTTTTGTCTGGTTTAACTGGTTGAGTATCTGTGGGCTCATTGTGCCATTACCTCGGTGTCTGCAAGCTTTCAGATTCACTGAGTATGTCCATATTTGTATTTGTGACTCTCCCAGAGTTTTACAGGACATAGCACAGATCGTTACTCATTATTTAAAACCCACTGAACTGGCATCCAAATTCTGTCCATTCTGTGTTTGCCGTTATTAATTTTCCATCCATAAACTCCTGTCAGGTAACGCTCAGGCAGCGCAGCAGCCAAGAGGTGAAGTAAACCATTCACAGACGTGTCGCAGGCGGCTGCTCACCCGTAGACACTGGCTGGTGAATCAGACTGAACGTCAGGGTCCTTTCACACGTGGAAGGGAGTTTTGCAGTTTCACTCATTTGATCTCTGGAGATTTCGTCCCAACATGTTTCTTTTTACAGTAATTCAGGGACATCTTATGAAATCTGGAATCCTGCTAAATTCAAGCAAACTTCTTGCCGAGTATGACATTCAAGATCTTAATTCTGCAACAAGATATGTCAAACATATGGCCACATAGCAACACACTGAAATAGGAATTCACTGCGGGTGGCAAGAGGGATCCTGCAGAGCAGTACACAGGGCTCCGCTCCGACCGCGCAGCAGCCGCACACGGCAGCTGTGCGTGGGACGGAGACGGCGGCTCCACCTCGGCAGCCTCGTACGCCCAGCTGTGGGTGGGAGCGCAGAGTTAACAGCTCAGGGCAGAACTGTGGGTGCATCTGACCGTGCTGGTTGTAATGTGACTTTTGCCTGGGTAATGGCAAGTGCCAGGGAGGGGGTGAGGAGTGAGATACAAACCTCTTCACTATAAATATTTCGTGTTGAAAAGATCCTGGAAGAAACATTTCTGAGAGTCGGTTTGACATTTTTCTTACCCTGTTGGTATTGCTTGGATAGCAGTGACACCCTGTGGCACCAGGCACTGGTGCAGCACTGGGCGGTGGGTCGTTCAGAAGTCGGTGGAAGATGGCAATAACAAAAAGCCCAGGGGTGTTTTTAATTCATCTTCACAGACTGCATCGTCCCTGACTGCCTTTGTGGATTTAATTTAAATGTCCCGAAAATGGCCACTGCCTCTCTCAGAGCATTCGCGCAGTGCCTGCGTGGTGAGTCTCGCCAGTTCGGCTCACGGCTCTTGGCTTCAGTGAGAGGAATCAGCTGTAGTAACAAACCAGCGTGGCATCATGGTGCACCTCTGCTCTATAACCTCGTGACAATGCGTGCCACCGCTCTGCTTGCCCCAGTCAGCAAGGAGAGCTTGCGGTTGGAGGGGACAGTGCTCATCTTGGGGATTTTCTCTCTTTCAGGGGGTTCACGAGTCAAAAGGTGTGACTGAAGATTATTTGAAACTGGAATCCCTGATCCAGAAAGTCGTTTCTCCTTACTTGGGCACGTACGGCCTGTACTCCAGCGACGGACCCTTCACGCACTCGTCCTGTATCCTGGGTAAGAACAGTGCAGGCTCAGTTTGACCCAGCACGGGGGGCTGCGCCGAACCTTGGTCCACACAGGGACAGGGCCACACAAGAGGAGGCTGCCGGTACTGATGCAGCACGGTCAGGTTCCTTTTCTGAAGGCCATGCTCCTTGCAATGTGCAGAGTCACAGTGAAACTTGCCCGTGGCAGAGGATGAAAACAGATCATCATAACAGTGCTCATTAATAAATCTGTGACTCTAGAGCGTGTTTAGCATTTCCATTCCACCTTTTAATGAGAGACCTTTAACACAAGATGCTGCTGAGAGGAAGAAGCAAGGAGCCATTTCTAGAGTGCTGAGTAGTGTCTGTTCACGAGTGCACAAATACCATACAAGGCCGTTTAAAGCAGGGAAGAGAGTAGGCATTTGTCTTAGAGAAGACTAAGCGATAAACCTTCAAACATGTAAACGCTTTCCACAGAGTGGAAGGTAATAAGCTGTTCTCCATCCCCCTGGAGATAAGAAAAATTGAGTGGACCACACGTAGCGGGGGAAATTCAGGTTACATGGAAGGAAAAATCTCTAGTGTCACATAAACCGCCTCTTGAGGCTGTGGAGTCTTCGTTCTGGAGGTCCTGTTTACATGTCACACACACAGCATCCATACGGAGCAGGGGGGTAAACGTGGCTCTCCCCGGTGGCAGAGGCTGTGTGAGTGACCTGCTTGAGTCCCTTTCAGCTTATTTTCTATGGTTCTTTGAGCTCTGAAGCATTCAGTGACTTCCGTGAAGGCAAGATTTGTCCAAGATGAAGGTCTTTTGAATATCCCACGTAGTAATTCAATCTGTTGAAAATTCAAGGGGGATTCTAGCAGTGTAAATCAAAAAGGGAATGAGGTAGTACCTGAGTATTCTAATGTAAATACTGTGATGGGCTGCTTGAATAGAGAAAACAGAGGAGAAAATCAGTTCAATCCTGTGTTTTCCATGCAGTCAATTTAATCTATTTGCTTGTCAGAAATGGTCAATAAGGTAGTTGATTTTCCCTTGAAACTGAATGGGAAAATGGTTGTATTGCAGTAAGAGTTTATGAAACAAATCAGTTTTATGTGAATAAATAGAAGCCAGTTATTCATGGAAAATGGTTCAGGATTACTACTTTGTATTCATTGCTTGCTATTAAACGGCCACAAGCATTTAAATGGTGCCCAAATTGACGTTTACTGAATACAAGCTTTTGTATGTCAGGACAGAAAATATGTAGCCAAAGACAATAAAACTCCAGCAAACTGTATTGTTAGAAAATAAATGCTGTATTGCATGGCTGCCGAAGATAGGAAAGTTTTGGTGGACCGGGCGCGTCCGCTTGCTGTGGTCTGGGGTGTAGATCTGTAGCAGTGCCCCTGGGTAGGTCTTACTATGGTCAGTGAACCTGCATCCAAGGGAGCTGAGTGCAAAAGTTTCTGCTGCTTTTAAACTAATGCAGCTAGTTCTGTCCAGCTGTTTTGGTAGCATGATTTAAAGCTGTGACATCTTGTCCTTGGGACTGGTGAGGCCACTGACCTCTTTTCTTCCCTGTCTGGCCAGCACACAGCTTTCCCTTCCAGCCAAGCCTTGGGGTTACCAAAAAGCCAGAGTTCCTGAGGCAGAGCAGCCCCAGGGAACCTCTTCTGTTTGCCAGGTCAAACTCCTCCTAACAGAGAAAAAGTCCAAAAGTCAGCTTGTCTCAGTTGATTGCACTGCCGAGGCAGACACAAGTGCAAAATACAATCTGAAGTACAGAAACTGGCTTTTTTATGTGTTCTTTTGCTATCCTTCTCTTGGTTGTTTGACATCATTTGTACAGCATATGATTGGAATTGGTGCTCAGGTAGGCACATAATTGTACATACGTATAATTTGAGAAGAGACTGGCATTTGTAAAGAAAATTGCATGGTTTGCAGGGGAACATACACCAGTATCCCGATTTAAAGCAGACAATTTCTATGCAGTGGCTGTGCTTGACTTCCAGTGCAACTCAGTTCCCTTCTCCAGCCATGCCCCTTTCATGGGGATGGCAAAGCGAGAGCAGCAGGAAGAAAGCTTCAAAAGTGAGACCCATTATTCACACCACTTTGGGGTTTTTTTTAGCACAAGTGAGTCTGAGCACTGAGATCCACACACAGTTTGTGTGATGGTCATTTTGACCTAGCTGCTGGGGAGCACTCCAGCCTGAAATCACTGGTGGGATCTCCGTGCTGACCCGCTGCCACCTGCTGCTCCTTTGGGAGGAGCCCGCTTGGTGAACGCAGCGTTCGTACAGTCGCTGCCGGGCTGTGGGCACTGCCCTCCAGTGAACATTTCCAAACACTCTTGGTGCTCTCTCCTTGTGTATGTCCGAACGATGCTTTGAATCCAAGTTTTTTTTGGAATTATTAGTAAGTCTTAATCCTTGTGCCCCAAATTTGAAGAGACCTGATTTTCCAAGGGTGGGTGGAAAAGTTACATTCCAGCTACTAGAAAGCAGCGATGACCTTTACAGCCTGAACAAGAACAGATTTGCAGTTCCTGTTCTTCTCTAAAGAAAGTATTTGCAGTTGTGTGCCAGGTCTCCCACAATATTTACTGCTTTACTTCAGCTGCTGAAGTTGTGTGAATATAAGGGCGTCTCAGCTATTACTTGTAAAGGTATAGTTGAGGTCTTCAATACGCTAAAGAAATCTAGGAAGTCTGAATCTTACGGATCTATAAAACCAGCAAAATGTATTCTTAAGTTTTTGTCCTTCGAGAAAAGCTCATGAATCGTCAGGGCTTGACTTTTGAACACTTGCAAGTATTAGTACCACAAAAATGGGAGCCTTTGTAGATATTACTCTGGATCTTTCTCTGTTTACAGAGAAGCGGTTCTTCAGGCGTTCCAAATCGGGTGACATCCTTGCCAAGAACCCCGTGGTGCGATCAAAGAGCTACAACAATCCCCTGCTGACGCCAGTAGCCGAATACGAAACGGAGGGCCTGGCTGCCAATGGAACGGGCATCCGAAGGCACTCGGTTTCGGAAATGACCTCCTGCCTGGAGCTACAGGGGTACTCCAACCTCACCACCATCATGGACAGCGGTTCCAAGAGCTCCATGACGGCCACAAAAAGCTCGCTGTCAGGAGACCAGGAGAGGCCCGGCCCTGGGTCAGTGCAATGCTCTAGCAAACTCAGCACAGTCGAGCAACAGAAAGGACTCTTCCACTCGATGGACGACCCACATAAGTCTTTTGAGCTGGACAGGGACCCTTCCTTGATTCCAGTTCGCTCTTCAAGCCCTGAGAACATAGTGGATCAGATTTTGGAGTCGATTGACTCTGATTCTGAAGGCATTTTTATCGATTTTGGCCGAGGCTGTTCCAATTCATCAGCGTACAATGTGGACGTGAACAGACAGAGCATCATGTGAAGGACATTGGGAGACACCCCTTCAGTTTTAATATTACGTATGAAAGTTACTAATGCATTGAGTTGAACTGTGGGCAAGCTAGATGTGTCTAGGGCAGAACCTCTGTTGCAGGCCATCACAGCTGTACTGAAGAACACAAACACAAGTTTACAGCAGGCGGGAATCTTTTGCAAGGCCAAAGAAACTCCAGCCACTTGTCCCTGTCCCCGTCATTTTGCAGTTGGATTTCCTATTGTCTTTGTAAACTTACAGGTTTCACAAAATGCCATTGGTGCAGCTGGCGGTGTTCATCCCGTAAAACAGCCTAGCAAATAGCTGTGTTCACTTTCTATTTTCTCAGGAGATTCCTGTAGACAGCAGGTTGTTCTCTGAACTGTGACACCTCAGCCAGAGTAAAAACATCTCCTTTTAAAAAAACAAAAAAATCCAGAGGCTGTGGGCCTTCATGCCACCGAGTACAGTTATAAAGAAATCTCTTTTAATCTTTTTCTTGTACATCTTGTATGCACTCCTTTGCCTAATGGTGAGTTTGAGTTCTTGAAGAAAGGCAAATAAACAGAAACGTGCTACCTGATGTCACCCGATGCCTCATGTTTCGTGTTCTGTTTCACAGCCAATGCCTTCTGTCTGTGAGAGAGCTGTCTTGAAACTGGCTTTTAAGGCTGTGTAATTTGCTCTGAATGTGGCAATTCCAAGAAATCTGTGCACTGTCGACTCCTGGAGCATCCATTGTGTGGAGAGATTCCAGCAGAATTCAACTTACTGGTTTCCTAAATAAATCAAAATACAGCCTCTTGGAGGAAATCCGCGTTACACAGTTCTGTTCTTCAAGAAATACAATAATGCATATACTGTCAGTTATGTGTTGATATTGGGGAGCGTGAACCTTGCAGCTCCTCTCACCCTGAGCACTCCCAGCTCTTTGGTTCCCCCTCGCACTGACATGGTGGTGTAAGAGCTGCGTCAATGGTTTTGCAGAGGATCGACGCACATGATACTAAGGTGAAGTAGAAATCCTGATGCCTGGCAGATTTTTGATCAGATGGTTTTACAGTGAAGAAAGAGCTACTTTAGGTCACTCCATTCTAGGCATCTCCTCTGGAGAAGAGTCAGCTGGTAACTGCTGAGCTGCTCGGCAGAGGCTGGTCATCAGTTTGGTCTGGCAGCGCCTGGCGCTTAGCTCAGATGCTCGAGGACTCTCCAGCTTTACTCTGCACTTGCACTGCTGACCCTAACATTCCCCAAACTCTTCCCCAGGTTTTGACTACGTTTCTTGTCTCAAGGCCTCACTTCTGATGCTTAATTTCCTTTGGCCTCACTGCTTGATCTTTTTGGAAGTGTTAGCTCCATCTTTTGCTACCACCCCTGCTACCATCACTGCTGGAGATTGTAGCTTCTGGATAGATGTGCAGGCTTCCCATAAGACAGAGATTTGAGAACCTCAGGAGCCAGCTGATGAAGGAGCCCCATAAATGAGGCAGGGGGTTGGCGGTGTCTGTTCTGCTTCTTTGTGTTCGGCATGTTCAGCTGTGCAGCCTCCCCTAAAGGTAGGCACCTAAGTTAGGTCGTACTCAAAAGTTTTTTTACACAGAGAAAAATAATTGCTTCTCTGTCCCAGCAGTCTCAAACCTGACAGCCAAGGAACACATCTGGACAGGACCATCCAGTGTGGGGCAGAGTCAAGTGCAGAGGTACTTCACGCCAGCTGGCAGAAATGCAGGTGCAGCAGAACATGCCCTCAGCAAAAACATCTCTGGTGCCTGCGTGGTGCCTGGACGGAACTTTGAGGTCCCGTAAATGAAATGGTGTAGGACGTAGGCACCCAAGTAGCCCTCTGGATGTGCAACTACATCTTGCAGGTTGCCAGGTCACCCATCTGGCCCCTTCCTGGCCATGGCGGTGCCTCTGCCGCTGTGCACGGAGGGACGCCCAGGAGCACTTCGCTCCTGACTGGGCTGAGCGTGTCGGCACACGTCTGAGGTTTATCAGGTTCCTACAAACTGGTTGGTGCTACCAAAGAATGTTTCCCACCCTCCTGTCTGGGGGCATGATGAGCTGGTAGTCCCAAGGCACATTTGGCCCTCTGCAAGCCACAGGGCAGAGAGGAGGTCTGGCTGGACTTGGATCCAGTATGTGACAGGATCGGTGATTTCCAGAAGTGTCCTAAAGGGGTACAAGCCCCCAGACTGGTGCCCCCAGCCTCCACCCTTGTTTCTTCTGACAAATGCTGATCTGTTTCCTGAATTTTTATTTAGCTTGGAGAAAAAAAGTATCTGCAGCCTTGTTCTAAGGACACAGCGCAGGGGAGGAGAAGATAGATCAAAATCCCACAGGAAAATTTGAAGAATGTAGTGGATCAAGGCCTCTGCCCAGCTCCTTCCCTTAGGGAATATTAAACATAATAAGAGTTATAAGTTTACTTATAACTGTGTGATTCTGTGATTAATTATTGGGTAATATTTAAGCACAGTTTCAATGGTGAGGAGAAAGACTGTGAGGACCCTTCCCACCTGAGCTTTCTCAGGGTTCGTGCCCTCCCCTGTGATACGGAGACCTCGAATCCCCGGCGTGCCGGCAGTGAGCTACCCTCTCGCACCTCGCGTGCGTGGAGCTAGCGAAGGGGACTTTCTAAAGGCTGGTTAAAGGTGGGGTTCAGTGACTGCGTCAGAGGAGCACTCCCGACAGCCACCTCAGGAATCCGCAAAAGGAGCGGGATTTAGGAAATGGTCTCATCCTCAGCGTCTGCTGTTGGTCAGGGCGGGCAGCCTGGCGCCGGTTGTCACAGCCTGTCCTTGGACAGGCCACACTCCCGCATGCGCGGCGGGGGCAGCCGGCCGTCCCGCAGCGTTGTGGCACTGCAGCACAGCACTTCCCGTTTAGCCTTCGCATTTCTCTCATCTCACACTTTAGGGTCCAGGGTCTGGTAGCCAGAAGATCTTCTGCAGGCTTTCATGAGCAGAAGGCAGATTCTTCAGCAGGTAACAGAGCAAGGCCCCTTCCCCAGGACCACACTGGAGACAGGCAGAAAAGCAAAGGACAACCCAGCCCCACCCCACCGTGCCCCCAAGCTGATTGCCAGCTGTGGTGGGGCTGAAGGGGTACTTAAGGAAGCTGGGTTCAGACCTGGTGTGGTTCATTACTCATTAGGATGTTCTCTGAGTGCTGCTAGGCGGAAGTAAGAGGCTTCTATCGATCCCTTTTTGGATGACAAGGATCTCCGCTGGCTTCGGTTAAAGTAAGCCAACCTGATAATGCTGTGGTGCTGAGCTCTGCTGTTGCTGTGGTTTCGAGTGTACTGAAGAAAATCTATTCTGACTCTAAGGGTTCAAGCTGCAGTTTCAGGGCTATTTTTTAATTAAAGAAAACATTATAAACTCAGTAGGATTGCTATAAAGAGCCTCAAAATCTGAAGTCATGTTTAAGTTGCCTACTGCAGTGGTGATAGGGTGGCACTTTGTCTCTCCTTCAAGTTTCTATTAAAATCCACAGCAGATGTGACTGTAAACTGGAAAAACTGGGTGTGGTGGTCTAGCTAATTGCTGTGGAAGCTGCCGTCTCTGTGGTGCTCAGCGATGAAACCTCTCGTCACCTCCTTCCCCAGGAAGTGGCACTCTGTAGCAAGACGCAGGTGGGACCACGCTCTCGCTCTGTGCTTTGGGCCGGTGTGCAGGTCTGGTTTGTGGCTGCAAGGCCGTGGGTGTGAACGTGCGAGGGGCCGTGGGGCGGCGGACGTAGCCCTGCGAGGACAGACCAGGCGAGTGACGCTGAGCCAGGCGAGTGTGGGCAGTCGGAGCCCAGTGCTCAGGGACTTTAGATGCTGCGCAGGTGTGGGACTACCCTGATGGGTCATCCCCCTACCAGTAATCCCAGTGCTGACTAGGCAGGGATGTGGTCTTCCTAGGGACAAGTCATAGAGTTATTACAAAGCAAAAATGTGTATCAAAGACAATAGTGCAGGTTCTTGCCAAAATATATTTATGAAGTGATGGCTTTCACCTTTCAAATGCTGTTAGGTGGCAGCGTCCCAGTGCACCGGGGATCCTCCAGCTTTGTCCCTAAGGGGGCATTCTCAGTATTCCTCTCCACCCTTCCTTTGTTATGGTAAACTGTGGCATTTTATATTCTAATTCAGAACTGAAAAGCTCTCTGCTTTTCCCTGCTTGGGACAGGTTCCAAAACCCTGTGAGGGACACAGAGCAACAGACAGCACTTAAAGCTCCTGTGGTCTGGCACTGCAGGGGGAGCGAAAGGAGCTGGGAGTCTAAATGAACAGCTCCTGAGCTCTGGGGAGAACTAACACAGCTCCCTGGAGCCCGACTGGAAACAGCAGAATAATTGGTGGCAAATAATGCTGCCCAAATAGAGGCCTTCTTTTTTTTTGTGGAATGGGGAAGATGAATTTCCATTATTCATTTAGCTCCTGGCGAGCTGGTTTTGATAGTGCTTTTGACTAAAACAGACGTGCTTGCTGATACCATCTGAACCACTAAGCTCTGGTGACAGATGACCTATGGGCCACCTTCTTCTACGGCCGCCACACAGACATGCAAGTATATGAAAATAGTGGATATCTCTCTAAGGTTCTGGTTAGAGATGTATGGATTGCCCCTTCACTAGGATGACATCTTGGAAATAAAGATGTCAGAAAGCCCGTAGTGTTATTTTGGAGCTCTGGTTTGCAGAGGTGTGACTGCCATTCCGGAACTTTTCTCAAAATACTCAGATTTTTGAGTGGGGGAGCAGAAACTGCCTGCAGAGCTATCAGTCGAGCAGGCGGTGCTGCAAATAATATATGCAGCCATTTTAATAATACACAAATCTTTGCTACCATGCTCTCCAGGAGAATCAAATTCTTGGTTTATGAAGGAAGTCTTGTTTGCACCTTTCCACAAACAAAAAAATACAAATCTAACTGGGGAATAAATAGATTTTGCCTCAAGGAGCCTTCCTTTCTCTTCACGTGGCGTGGTAGCAGCAGCATTAGATTGCTGTGCTTGGTGGCTTGCAAGTTGCAACAGATTCTTCTTCCCGTGCAAAGAGGAGATGGTGCGGGGCTGGAGGAGCAGACCGGCGTCTCGGGCTGGTGTGGGCCAAAGGTGCCAAGAAAGCAGCTGTGCCGTTGTGTCCTCTAAAACTCAACTCAGGTGGCTTTGACCCGCTATCTCAATGTCCTAATCCTGCTGGCATTTTAATATTCTTTCGGCAGGTAACTTGACTGGTAATTAAATAATGGAAATAGCCTGTTATTTCCGAAACGGTGCACCCCCTCGGGTCTTGTAGTGCATAACTGGATTAGCAGGTTGGCTGCTCGCCTGCCTGTAGCGGGATTGCCTGCCTGAGAGATGGACTGCCAGGATGCGCTGCCAAGGCCGGAGGAGAGAGGGAAGGGAAAAACGGGTGTGTGAGCAGCCGTGGCACGGCTGGGCTGGCAAACCTGTCGGAAGTTTGTTGTTAGTTAGCTGCCTTTGTAAAATGAGGTATGGGAGGCTAAGTTTATGTTTCTGTTATGGAGGGTCTACATCGGTATTTTCACCTTAAAATTGCTAACTTTTCCAGAACGTACTTATTTCCTAATTATTTTAGGATGAAATAATTTTTTTCCCCTTGCAAAAGCTAAAAAAGTTAGTCTTAGGCAGAGTTTTAGCTAGATACCAAAAATGCATTCCCTTTGTAAATCCTAGCCCTCTGAACTCTGGGTTTGGAATCAGAATTTGAAAGGGATTCTTAGGGCACTGCTGTCTTTGCAGTGAAGATTAGTCTTGGGATAAGATTGCTGGGCTGGAGTTCAGAGGCTGGGATGGCTTAGTTTCATGTCCTCCACGGGCTTTTTGCATAGATTTAAGTAATTTCATAGCTCTACACCTCTTCAGAACATGGGAATAATCTTCTTGCCTGTCCTGCTTACGTTTTAAATTGTGGAGTGGATTGTCTGTTGCTGACAGGTTTCATGATAAAGCGTGCACAACAAGAGCAGGCAGTGTGATTGGGGTGAATGATTGCGTGTAAATTAGCAACGCAGCCCTGACTTTCGTGTATTTAACTTTGTTGCTGTTGTATTCTTTTAATGCAGCTGCACCACTGATTTAGGTCTATACAAGCTAATTAATTCCTCATTATGATCCATTCCCTATCTATCTTCGTGCCTTGTTTGGCTTTCCTTCCCAACAGCAGTCTTCCCCGACACGTTTACAGTGACACTAGCCTCTGGTTTTTTAGCTGATATTGCCTCTTTAATAGTCTGGGAGCTTTGAGCACTTCATGGGGGTTCTTTTCTTTCCATCCGTGTTACTTTGTTCTTAGCATCAAGCTTCTTATTGTCCATGACTCTCAATAGTTTAGGTCCCTCTGAAATTCCTTGTGTTCTGTCCTGAATATGCTCTGTAAGCCCTGGGAGCAAAGATCTCTGCTTCACGCTTTATCCATCTCTTCCAATCAAAAAAAAAATGGAAGGCATTGGGCTTGATGTCCAAAGAGGAAAAATTATCTTCCCACTTGCAGCAGTTTTGTGGAAAATTGAGTTCATAAGTTTCTGTTCTTCATGATGACTCAAACTGTGTTAAAACACAGGTATGGTACTTGTGCTCTACCTGTGTCTCAAAATGACTCCATTTCTTGTGAATTGTTGTGCCACTCCAGTCTTAAACCTCATGGGTGCACAATCATCTGGGGTGGCAGCAGTCGACGGGAAGCTGGAGAAGTTGGAAACCTCTCGGGTTATCCACAGGCAATCTCTGCACATGGGAAGATGGAGCTGTAAAAGTAGAGATGGACGTGTTGCACCCAAAGAGTCAGAAGCGGAATGGCACACGAGTGCTGGAGCTGACAAAAGATGCACAACTTGACTGACTTTAAACGCTGCTAAGATCTCACCCCGCATCTGTACCAACACCTTTACAATGTCCTTATTGTTAAACCTTGTTCAAGCCTCCCCGGGGGAGGAGGGTGAACAGAAACTATTCTGAAGAAAAAACTGTACCGAGCTCTAACTGGAGAAACTTGTAAGGCTTGTGAGGGGAGGAATTTGTCAGGGTAACGGTGGAAAACATTCTCAGTTTCACTGGTTCAGTTTAAATCCTGATTTGTCATACACATGTTCCAAGTCTTTGGCAAAATTGGCTATGAAAACTATTTTTAATGGCTTTTTGTGTCATCCACTCCAGGACCGAGGAGTGGTGGCAGCAGAGGCAGTTGTACCTCTAGCAAACCACCCGGTACTCCAGTGGACAAAGCTCCAGATTCCCAGGGCACGGTGGCGGAGGGGAGGAAGAAGGGGCTTTGTTGCACAAACGTTCCTGCAGCTCCCCAGCGAGGGGGACGGTGGTGAGCCGCGCTCCCTGGGATATGATCAACATTGCCGAGAAGAAGCAGGCTTGGGATGTTAGCTGTTTTCCAAATTCACTTCTTCCTTCCTTGGGTCAGATATCAAGGACTCTGTGCACAAAACGGCACTTGGGTGGTGAGACCCAAGGTGTCCTTTGACATTTTACTCTGTCAGATGCAGATACATCCAAAGGCATCTGTGGCAGCGCTAGTCCCCCTTCCTCCTCTTTTTCTTCCACCTCCTATAAACAAGTGACTGCTGATTACTGGCAAACAACTCTAATATTTTGAAATTGGCCTTGCATGGCTCAAGCCCTAGAAGGTACTACAGGTGCATCCACAGTGTACGGATCCAGCCAGATACTTCCACTGAGCGACCATGGAGCATCAGGGAGCCTTCTGCAGTCGGGGACTGCAAGCATCCAGCATAGCTCAGGATCTGGCCCGTCAGTCTACAATTGCCCAACAATGAAGAATCAGAGTAAAACTGATGCCACGCTTAGCAGGGAAGGAAACTGCACGTTGAGCCTCCAGCTGGCGTGTGCAGTCTGGAAGGGCCACGCGCGTGGTTACTGTGCAGATTCAAGTGAATCCAAATTTCTGCCAGCAAGAATTTCTTAATGATTCGCTCATACTGAAGAACTAGTTGGATATTCTGCCTTTTGCATCTTCCGGAAGTTATTCCTTAAATGTTGTGTGGGGGCGGGGGCTCTCGGCTGGTAATGCCGCAGTTTAAATGCTTCATTTTAAACCCTCACAGCAATGTATCGGTCTTGGTTCAGGTTGTAGGAGTATTCAGATACAGCACCACGCCACTGCTGAACAGTCTCATACATACAAGATATGTTTGGCGTTTTTTTTTCTCTCCCTTACTCTTGAAACTCTCGTATTGTCCTCTTACTCGTTGAGTCCAGCGATTCATGTGTGTGGTGAGTGGGAGTTTTTTATGTTTGCTTTTTTTCGCAGAGGATGCTTTAAATTAAACCTGAACTCCTGCTTTCCTGTTCTTGTCACGCGCTGGGAATATCTCTCTGTCTTTTCTAATGCAGTTGGCTATACTGGTTTTATTTCTTCTTCTGCACAGTAACCTGCCAGCTAGCTCGTTGGGACACTCTGTGACCAAAGCTGACCGCTGGCTTCACGTATGGAGATGCTCCCTCAGCAGTGTGCTAGTGCTGGGCTGCATGTTTAAGGTGGGAGACAGAACTGTAAACAGGACTGACTCCAAATGTTTATGCTGTTTGCTCTTTCTACTGGAATTTCTCTTTTCCCCCATTAATCAAGCTGCTGTTGCCTTTCTGACCAACCTTGTTGACTTTACAAGCTACAAAGAAAGACTCCACAGTAATCTTGCTGGCATTCAGGATCTGTTTCTTGGGATCCTTTTTGCATGGCCAAGAAGTCTGCTGATGAGTCTCCCTGGTCTGGGCGCAGGTCCTCCTCTGGGATGAGCTTTCCGCTCTGGAGCGGTGTGGTGCTGGGCTTGGTGCCAGCATGCACAGCACCTATGCTTAGCACCACAGGAAAATAATACTCAGAAAAATGTTAGTGAGGGTCGTACTGTTTTGTGAGGATGGGCCCTACTGCCCCTGAAGAAGAGCTGCCCCATTTATTGGTTCTAACAGCTCAGCCCTGAGCCTCTCCTATCAAGAAACATGGATCCTGTGTGCATCTCTGAAGATCACTCATGGATAGATGTCACTGCTTCTCCACAGGCTCAGCGGCATTGCAGCTCCCTTTAGGTGCTTGGCTGTTCTGCGGTGGATCAGAGCTTGCACAGTATTACAGCTGGCCACTGGATTGCACCATTGCTCCAGGTAAATCCATCCGAGAGCAGTGCAGTGTCTGAGAGCGGAGGAGCCAGCTCTGTACAGAAAAGGCCTTTTGTGTTCTCGCTTTCCAAAGTCCCTCTGAGAGAACAGCAGCAACATGCTGAGCTTGCTACAAGAAAAGAAGTCTCTGATCAAACTTGTGTCTTCCTTTGTGGACTGATAGGGACTGAGAAACACAACAACCGTAGCACCCTTTGATTTCCTCAGTCCCTGGTTCCTGTGGCATTCTGAGCCACGCACACTCTGGTGATGAGCTGGACAGCGCGGTGTTTCTGAAGACCCTCCATGGTCTCTCATCTCATGGTGAAGGTGGGCAGATTGAGCAACTTGGAACTAACTGCTCTTTTGAGAGACCCTGGTGAGAGGAAGAAACAGCAGCGTGTCAGCACAGGAAGGCAGGGTCCAGGCTGCCCAACACAGCCGTCATAGCAGGGCCATCTCCCGAGACGTGGAGAGCTGGGAGGTGGAAGGCCCATTTAATGAACTGGAGCAAAGAGCTCTTGAAATAGCTGTCTTGCTTCGACACTGCGCATCACCCCTCCAACCCTGGGCATGCCTGGAGTTGCTGATGACGTCCCTACACCCCAGCCCAGGGGCCAGCAGCCTGAGACATGGGCACTACCACAGGGCTGCTGAAGCTCAGTAACTAAAAGATCCATTTCTACAGAAAGGTCGGATGACCATCCTACAGATTTGAACCAGGGTCCCCACATGTAGCTCCTCTGCCTCAGGCTCTCCACAAGGCAGGGGCCCCTTCCCTTCCCACTGAGGTCCACCAGTGCATCTCCTATGGGGTCCTCAGGGGAACCTCCCCAAACCTGACCTGCCACAGCTTGAGCATAGGGCAGCCTCCCACGTGAGCAAAAATAGTCGTATACGAGAAGGTTATAAGGTCCTTTCTGAGGTAATGGCCACTTCTTGCTGCCCAATAACTTACACTCGTGTTCTGCATGAGTTTGTTCTTAAAGTTTTTATTGCATTTTTCCCATGTTTGCACACACGCATATACCAGAAAAATTTCTGTTGGGACCCCCACGCGCTAGAGTTGCCACTGGACGGTAGTTAAAGGCATCGCCACGTCCTGCTCTCCTGCTTGCCTCTTTGCTGATCTCAGAACCCTCCAAGGTATCCAGAAAAGGCAACACTTGTCTCCCCTGTTCTTCAGGGCTGTAGTCAATACTATGAAGGAACAGAAACTTGTGCTGTACTCAGTTCAGAGCTTGTTGTTTTAAATTAAATAGGCTCAAGAAACTGAGATGTGAATATATTCCCTGCTAAAAGAGCACAGACATGAGGAGAATGAGGTGGAAGGGGGGGGGAACAGACAGCTCTTCTAAACACTGCCTAAAATAACCACGGCCATGGTTGTCAGACCTGCTTTATCGGGTTTCAGCAGGGCAGCATGTCCAGCTGTGAGGTTTGTAGGGCCAGCTGAAAACCGCCACAGCCATGGGATGCAAAGTGCTGACCTGACAGAAACTCACTGCTCACATTTGTTTTAAAAGTAATGATAAAGCAACTGGACAATAGCAAGGTGGAGCAGGGGTTGTTGGTCCTTTTACACCTAGCGTAAGCTCTGCCTCGTGTGCTGGGAAACTTGATAGAAATGTGACCAACACTTCACGCAGACTCTGTTTTTGTGGTGAAGTGATCTGGTCGTGTGAAGGTCCAGCATTACGCTGCGTGGAAGCGTGTGGTCCCACAAGAGCCACTTTGCTTTCTACTTCCAAGGCAATTTGCACGGGTGAGTTTCTAGATTGCACTTGGAAAAATACTTCTAATTACAAGCACTTGCTGTAGACTGGACTGATTAACAGCATGAGTGATACGATGGAATTTCTTTAACCTTGTGAACTAGAGAAAAAGGCTTGTGACAAACAAGGACAGAGGTGTTTAATCCATGACCTTACAAGCAAAGCATAGCAGGACCATCAAATTGCACTCCCTTTGATCGACTGCATGCAGCCAGACGTCAGAAATGCCAAAAGGGGCAGAGTATCAAGTGGGAAGAAGGCACTCCGAAAGCCTCGGAGTAGGAGCACACTGTGAACTCCACGCTATGCACAGAAGATCAGACATGAAGGTGAGATTTTCAAAGAGACAACGCAGAACAGAGTGGCAGTATCGCCTGTTTTTCACTTGGAGCAGAGCAAGTAGCTCTCTGGTGGGATCCTTCTAAGGTTTCTAATCCGCAGGGGTTTGGTCTCATCTCTCTGATTCCATTGAGTGTTAATAGAGAGGAGACATGGGGGTATAACCAGCAGGATGTTTCATTTTCTCTTTACATATGTGCAGACTGTTTTGAGGCAGGAGCTGGTCAGAGTCTGATGGTTTAAATATGGGGGAGGAACAAGATGTGGAACTTGTGTCTTTAACTCTCTGGGGCTCCCCGCCTGTACTAAATTTTTTAGGATTTCACGAGAAGCCTAGGTGCTGGACGCATCACCTGATGCTTCAGAATGGAGACGATATGACATTCAGTAGCTACCACGTTAAGCAAAGAAGCGTTGCTTGAATGAATCATCAGAAATACAGAAAACATGGCATTCACGGGCTAAGGTTAGCCTTTGGGAAAGCATAAACAGAAACAAAAATGGGGTCAAACCATAAATTTCACTAGTGTCGGGCTATGTTGCTCTGTTAGGAATAAAAAGTAAATTGACATGTTAAGCTGGGAGGAATTTTCACAAAAGTTTCTTACAAACTACAGAATTAAGTCCTTGACATGACACTAAATGGACTGTACATTATCTATGAGGAAAAAGAATATTTTATGCATTTCCTCAATTTTGACCCAGGGCATATAATGATGGAAATTTAAAAAAAAAAAATTTATTTCCATCCCGTGCTGATTCTTTTGAAGTCAGCAACAATTAAATGGCCGCTATGCAGAGGAAGAAGATGCCGTTCTTTGACATCTGTGCAAGGAAGCGTGCAAGAAGCCCAGACCAGGGATGAAATTTGGAAAACTTAGTCCCTTACTCCATGAAGTAATTCCACCTAATTAGCACTAATAACCTGCCAGCACTAACACGAGCGTACAAGAAGTTGCTCAAAGGACAGGGCTCTGGTTCTCCTCGCCTGCATGGACCTGTTCCTGTCACTTGCTAAATGGCAGGCCTGGTTTTGATGTCTGCATTGAAGCACAGCTGTGTTTTGGCTTGTGTTTTTTTGTAAAGAAATATGTATCTCTTCTAATATGCTTCTCCCTCTCCATAAAACTTCTTAAGCTGTATCTCCCTTTCATCACCAAAGCAGGAAGGATGCTTTCATCTTCCATCTCTGGTTATACTTCTCTCACTGCATCTTTAAAAAGCGAGACAATCCTCTTTCAGTAGCAATAACATTCAGAACTTTGCTGGGCAATTCATTGCCCTTGGTAATCTCTCTGTCTCCTGAAAGGAAAGGGGTAAACCCTCTGATGTGAAACGATGTGATAACACGTCTGTGCTCAGCTTGTGGGAAGCACGCAGAGATAAATACGTACTCCGCAGCACTGGCCTGCGTCACCTCGCAGCTGCAGAGCAGAGGATGGGAACCGTAAAGCAGGGAATCTCTGGAGACGGCAGAGTAGCAAAGATTCTCTTTACAGCTTTGATAATTATTTTGTTTTACCCCTGAGAGAGAAAGAAAGAAACCAACCACACAAAATCTCTGGGGAATCGGAGAGCACCTTCGCAGCCACGCGAGTTCGTGTTGTGACAAGGGGGATGTTGCCGATTTCGGTTTTCCACCTTGAAAGAAGAATTTTAAAAATGTCAATTTTAAAAATTGTCAAAATGTCATGTGCAGATGTTCAACTTCTTTGGCCTAACTGATGCATTGCAGTAAGATCACGAATGTTCTTCTTCTGCATGTTCTTGCGTTATTGTGGAGCTCGTCCTCCAGGGTCCGTGCGACTTTGCGGGTGGTCAGGGAGGAAGGTGCCCGCTGCCCCAACCCCTGTGCAGCACGCAGGGCAGCTCCGGGAGGCTGCAGCCCCGAACACGGCAGCAAAGGGAATTGCCTGGCGGTGCTTCTCCTGCAGGTTTCTTCATCTTCAGAAGACACCGTGTTGGTGATGGTGTGTCTGCCTCGAAAGGGCCTTTCAACAGGTGGCTTTTTCTGTTTGCTGTTGGTTCTCCACTATCCCACACATGAGGATGAGCTAGACAAATAACACCGAGCCAGCTCTTTTCTTAGTCAATTCTAATCGAAGTCGTCTTGAAGACCAGAGTAAAATTTTGCTGGTTTCAAGCGCACACTCTTTTCCAACACTTGAAATTCTGATTTTGGCTGTACTTTCTTATTTTAGTTCATGCCAGATCAGAGCAGACTGTGCAAAACTGCCACTAACTCCTATCAGCTGGACCAAATTAAGCGTGGTTTCAACTAAAATAAGTGCACAGACAGCCTTTTGCACAGGTTTGAATGAATCTGTTTAAAATCATGCATCTTGGTAGAGCTCATTTAAACGAGACACGTAAGAGTGAAAGGCCTGAGCCTCAGGTGGGCTCTGGATTTCATTGCAGTGTCGAGGCCTGGCTACAGACAGGAAAGCTGAAAATGTAACAGAAGAAAATGGGAAGAAAAATAAGGTAGAAGGAACTGGGCTACATATTTATGAACTAGGTAGTTATGATTTTTTTTTTTTCCTTCTAGAGAGTGTTTTCTATATATTCCTGTCTCGCAATGAAACAGGGCTTCCATCCCACTCCTGCAAGGCTTTTTTCCTCCTCCGAAGCCACAGTCCCTGTGACCTTGTACTCGGGAAATACCAGCGGAGCCTTTTTTAGCCTCAGTGTAAATAGTTTAATTCAGTGCTGTGGAATTTTTTCAGCTTTGTTTTACAAGATTTGTAGACTTGGAAATGTTACGGCCTATTTAAGCACTGAGATCAGTTCAATTGTCCTTTTTGTTTAATAAATACACGGTGTTAACTGTGCTTTGTCAGGCTGGGGTACGTGAATGCACATGTGTGACAGGAAATTCAATGAGCGGCAGGGCTGAGAGCCGCAGATTATTTCTTGCTCTTCTCAAAGCAAATAGCTGTGATTACAGATAATCCCCC
>Ga0065711_1036781_pt1 | contig 20588 bp, 16 predicted proteins | sample Hoacrofraction12_FD_59098 | JGI IMG/M metagenome (GOLD analysis project Ga0065711, IMG submission 59098) | Hoatzin crop microbial communities from Cojedes, Venezuela - Epithelial fraction 12 v2 (version 2) | ecosystem: Host-associated > Birds > Digestive system > Esophagus > Crop | place...
ATCCTTGTAGCCCTCCGCTGGACTCTCTCCAGTAGCTCTTCGTCTTTCTTGAACTGGGGAGCCCAGAACTGGACACAGTACTCCAGATGAGGCCTCATCAGGGCAGTGTAGAGGGGAAGGAGAACCTTCCTCGACCTGCTGGGCACACTCTTCTTGATGCACCCCAGGATCCCATTGGCCTTCTTGGCAGCCAGGGCACACTGCTGGCTCATGGTTAACCTGTCGTCCACCAGGACACCCAGGTCCCTCTTCGCAGAGCTGCTCTCCAGCAGGTCCACCCCAAGCCTGTACTGGTGCATGAGTTTGTTCCTCCCCATGTGCAGGACCCTGCATTTGCCTTTGTTGAACCTCATCAGGTTCCTCTCTGCCCAGCTTTCCAGCCTATCCAGGTCACACTGAATGGCAGCACAGCCTTCTGGTGTATCTAGCACACCTCCCAGTTTGGTGTCGTCAGCAAACTTGCTGAGGGTACATTCTAAGAGTATATGAGAATATGAGTTACTCTGGAACACAAAAAACAATCAAACATCTTTCAGAAGGTTGCTCTTTCTTTTAATTTTTTTTCTGTACTTACAGAAATAGTTTAAAAGCCTAAAAGTGCTTCTAAAATTTCAATGTTACGATACACGTTTTCTTTTTGTTTAGCAGCATAGTGAGCATAGTCCAGTATGTGACTCCTAGAGTTTGCCAGTCCCCCAGAGGGCTTTTGAGGGAATCGTTTTTGAATGGGATTTCTAATGTTGGAAACATCTTGTTTTGATCTCATTAATAGTGTAAAATTAGAAAGCAGGCATCAAAATGGTACTGAAACCTGTCATGAAAATTGTCAAGGTTTTGATCAGTGTTTCTTAATCAATGCGCATATGCCATAAGTGCAACTCTGATTAAAAAATGAGGCTGATACCTGAGCAATATAATGTGAACCAGAATTTTTGCTTTTTAGTCTTCAATCTGTAGAACCAAATTTATGTTGAAATTTGATGTTTTGAAAGGAGAGAGATGCTGTCATAACTTTCATTCCAGCTGTGTGCTTTTACTTCTATATCTATCCAAACTTCCTCATAAAAATTTATTTGGCGCGTAGCCTAGAAAAAATGTTTTCAGGTTTAGAAGTTTAAAATTTTATTATATATTTTTCATTTAAACATTATTGTCAAAGTACATATTTGTTAATAAATTAAAACCCCCTTTTACCATTATATATTATCTTGTCTGTCAGTAGAAAATATTAACATATTGTTGTCCCAGAATTCACTTACAGCTATAAGAGGAAACAGAATGATGTGTTGATAAGAGATTAAACATATAATGCACAAGCCCTAAGGCTTTTACTCTCAGAACACATTACATTTCCATGGCAGTACCAGGATATAATAAAACCAAATGAAGAGTTACAGTCTGCTAGTCAGGCGTGCTGGTTTGGATTTAAGGCATATTAAAAAATTCTGGAGTAAGCAAATTAAAATTGCCGATGGACTGAAAGAGATACAGGAGGTATTCTAGGATTTAAGCTACTTACTCAAATATCCAGTAATAAGACTCTTTTTCTGAAGAAGGCTCCAGGCTATTTGAACCTTTGCATGTTTGTTAGGTTTCTTTCATTATTTAATATTAAAGAAAGTTCTAATGGAATTCACAGAGAAACACATATAGGGCAAAAATAAAATGGAAGAATGATAAGGGACATCTTGTGACTTCTGTGTATACATAGAATCATTGTAGAATCATTAAGGTTGGAAAAAACGTCTAAGATCGTCAGGTCCAACAATAAATGCTGCATTTGGGGAGACAGCCCTATTTTTTATGTTAGAAGTGATGAGTCAGTGCAACAGAAAAGGGGGGAAGGCAACTCAGAGAGCAAGATAAAGACCTCTGTTATAAGGAACAGATTAAAAAGGTGGCCAGCAGGTCACGTAGGGTGAGTGAATTTGTGTGGAAAGGTTAATGACAGTTTTTATAGGAGCATTATGGAAGCAAGGAATATGGAATTTCCTGAAAAGCACAGAAATGTGCAAAGAGTTAGATAGGCCTGTCTCAAATCCTAAACCTTCTGAGAGATGTCCATCCTCAATTTACAATAGTCAGTATATTAAACAAAGGCTACAATAAATTAGAAAACTCTTAAGCTAAATTACTTATCTGTATGGTTTGATTGATAAGGCTACATCAAATTGCTTTGTTTCATGCTCTTCCAAAATTGGTAGGCATTGGATGACTTCTTTACATTTAAATTGTGCTGATTAGCCGGTTTTACCTTAATAACTCTCTATGATAGTGACCGTCTTATCTTGCCCTTTAATTTTAAAATTAATGAAGTAATCATTTATCCTGGTCTCTTTCTGTGTTCTGCTCAATTACTTTAATGCTGAATGGTACTTTGCATTTTAGCTGGTCTATTAGTCCCATATCACGGTCTTTCTGGACTTCTTTGTTCAACTGAAGGATAATTAAATACTGTCTTTTAGAATCTTTATAACCTTGGCACATAAATTTCGTTTGCAAATGGTTTAATCCAATAGATAAATGTCATTTAAACATCTGCACTTATTTTCGTTTACTTCTGATTAAGGTACCTAAATCCAGCCCCTGTCAAATAACAACCTACCTTGCGTTATTGCTTTGATTTTACACATAGATTCACTTCTTGACTTTTACCTTTCAGGGAAAACATCCCTACATTGAAGACGCATGGAAAAGAGCTCTTAGTTTTTGAATCTGTAATGTGGTGGACTTCGGACTACCTACAGAGAACTACTAGGAATTTTTCACCTTTGGAATGAAAATGAATGAAGCAAATTTAGTCCTAGCTAGTTCACCATTCAAGGCTTGAAACTTATAAATGCAGAGCAGTCCTCTGTGGACTTTATGAAATAGAACTGCAGTGAGCTCTTTAGAAAAGATTTGCACAATCAGGAGCTAGTCTCTTTCTGCTAGCCTGGGCAGTCTCACAAGCTCTTTGTTTGCCCTTTATGGTCTGAACAAAAAGCAAATTTTAAAGCTTGATGACATTTATTCAGAGAATATTTATGCTAGGAAATGTGGCAGTTTTATCTAGGAATGGTGAGGAGCTCTGTGAAGAAGACAGATTTGGTGCAGGAAGAAAAAAAGATTTGCTTTCAGTAACACTTGCTTGTTTCTTGAATATTTTCTCCATTTTGGTTTAATTGAATTATTCCTAGGTTCTTAAGCATACAGAGCTGCTAGAGAGAGAGAAATTACGTTTACTGAGGAAATGCTGATGATCTGCATATATAGCAGGTTCAGAGATTAATAGGTTAAGAACAAACTTCTTGAATACAGTCTACAATATATTCAGATGTTATTGCATTCACATTTTATTAAGTACAAGTCATGTGAGTGACATTTTCTGAATTTTCATGCTTATGTGAACAAATCTAACTGCACTGGAAGTACCTCTAAACTGAAGGCTGGACTTCTATTTAAATACTGTCATCTTATTCAACATAAAGTTTTGTAGTGAACTTCTTTGTTCTTATTTTTCATTAAAAGTAGTGTCTGCATTAAAATAGTGTTTATATACTAGAATAAATAGGTGTGGAGTGTTTTTAAGAACATATAAAGATTTTGGAGAAAAAATTCAGCACACCATTATGTTGAAAATAGCGGTTCAACATATTTTGCATGTGAATGCAGAAAATCATCAGCAAGTGCCTATTTCCTGTGAAGTCATATAATTTCCCTATCTTCAAGAAATTCATTAGTTGAAAACCTGGTCCTCTAAAGACAAAGGCAAAAACTATTGTTGACCTCAACGGCATCAAGCATTCACTGGTACCTAAATCTTTTCAACAGGTGATGTGCACTGAACTATGAGTGAGACACAAAACTTTCTCCCTTTCATTTCTCTTTCTGTCTTTCTGGATGACAAGACTCAAAATGCTTTTAATTGATTGCAGTGAAGCACAGACTAAAACTCTGAGGCGTGCTACTGTAGTCTAGTCTGACCTCTCAAGTAACATAGGCCATAGAATTTCATTAAGTAGTAACTGGATAAAGACTCTATCTTCTGGCTGCTTTATTGCATATCCTTGGCTATCTATCTTATTTTGATTTAAAGACTGTGTACATTGGACAATCTGTAATTGTTTGACTATATCAATTCCTATATGTTCTACTAACTGCTTCAGTGTTGTGATTCTGTTTAAGTAGGTATAATATGTGCCCTGCACAGGCAATCTGGAAAAAAATACAGAGCAGCCTAGCCCTATTCTAAAATCACTGTACATGACAGACACCAATGTTTCTTTTATTACTGCTTTATCAGATAATCTGAATATTTCTTTCTGTAGTGTTTTATCTATATGTCTCAGATTGTGTTCATTATGCAAGATAATATTCAGAGGAAATATCTGAAAAAAACAATTAATACTTCTCAGTCATTCTGGATCAGGACTATTAATTCACAACTGGCAGCCATCCCAAGTCCACTTTGGCAATTTAAACCAATCTTTGTTCATACTCTGTCATTTGCAAATTTTAACTGAAAATATTCTATTGGAAAAAGGGGTAGGTCAATACATTTAACTGTAATTCTAAAGAAAATGTGGAAAAAAAACAGATATGTAATTGTCATTTCTTTCTCAAAGAGAATTTCCTTAAAATATATTAAAATAAATTTAAGAAGGATGATAATCTATGTTATTACTATCACCTATTAAACATTTTAAGGTAAATAAAAAGCAGCGTTTGAGCAATACATATTTGCTGCTGCATTTTTTAATTCAAATTGCTAAAGGGGAACCATGGAATCCAAGAATTTCCCAAGACTTTATTTTGAAAGTGATCTTCTGAGATCTTAGCCTAGTCAGGACCTATCCAACTGAGCTTTGAAAACCCAGAAGGATGATTCATAATTTATTTGGGTAACTCGCCTCCAGGTTAGGTACTATTATAAGAATTGATTTTCTGAAATAATAAACAATCCTTTTGACAGTCCTACCTATTCTGCAGACACAGTTTTAGATTACCTTTATTGTAATTTATTCGGTTTACAAAAAAGAGCTATTTCTGAGAGGTGATATCTACTAATTCTAGAAAATTGAAGGACACTATGACAAAAGGCACTTAATACTCAACTACAGATATTACAACCTTCATTCTACAGATCATTTAAATTCATCTGAAAACTAATTTTTTCTTATGTATCCAGCAACTTAGTGTTCTTTTATTTGTCTAATAAAAACTAATTGAAAATGTTGATTTTCTGCACTTTTATTGAATTTCATTTTCTATTCAGAAGCCATTTGACATAGATCATGAGTGGAAAAGGACTCATCTGTTAAAGAATAAGTTATGTTCCTTATTTTTTGACATAATAAAATAAAAATTAAAAAATTATTTACAGTCACACTGTAAAAAGGATTAAATGTGTGTTTAGTATAAAGTGCTTAGGAAAATATAGTACTACTTCTGTTGTATTATGCTAAATTGTATGACAGCATGTCTTAAAAGTTGTAAACTATCAAGAGTCAAATTTTGGTAAATAACTACACCAGCACAAATGTAAAAGTAAGTATTTGAATCAAGGTTTCTTGCTCATTGATTTAGATCGTGTTTAAGATCATTGAATTAAATAACTTTAATTAAGCCTCTCCACCTTTGGAAGCAGACTGGATATTTAAGAGCAGGTTATTTTGTAAAGCACCATGTTAACCAGATGAAAAATCCTCTGAAACTATTGAGGAGACAAAAGATGAGTATAAGGACCCTAGAATCCACACTGGGAAAATAATTTATATGACATTACAGTACTGGGGGAGTATCACTTTTGGAGGTTACTTCATAGCTGTTAATGTCAATTTTTTTTTTGTTTCGTCTAGTCTGATGTGAATGCAGTCATTTCCTTTGCTACGTTTCTGTTAGCAATTGAGTTAAGAACCTGTCACAACTGCCATGCAAATTCAAAACAGCGGATCTGGCTGAGTATCCTCACTTCGACAATAGATAGCGCCAGTACTTCAAAAAAAGTGAGCAACAAATTCAGCCCCACACAGCACAGTGTGTTTAACAGATGAGCTACAAATGTGCCAGTTTAAGGTTAAACTTGTAAGGTCTGTCATCACTGCGAATTGCTCTCCGCAGCCAGCCAAATGTCTAGTCTTTCCTTGAATGTTTGGCTAAATGCAGCTGAAATGACTGAGGAAGCTGTGCAGCCCTTGGTTCGTACAATGCGGGGAGCACCACATGGCAAGAGACAGGCGAAAGGGCTGCAGGGCTATAGGACCGATGCTCCCCACAAAAACACATGAATTTTGCACAGAGTATGTCATGGAAACAAATATTTATAATCAGTTGGGGCTTCACCACATGTCAATATCCTGCAGTTATCCTTTGACAATGTGGTGTTTGTTATTTCCCTGTTAGACGACGAAAGCTTAGTCCTGGCTACCAGTTTTTACTGTATCCTTTTCTATCATATTGCCTCTCATTGACCATCTGTATAAAACCATCTGTCTCAAGCTCACGTTTTGCTTTTTTTGGAATCTCTCCATGCCTCAGATCACATTTGGTAGGTCAGACCACGGCCTTGGGCTGCCCTTGGAAACCCAATCCAGAACCTGGAGACTGGTTCCATTGTTGCTCTACTAAATTGGCAACCACTACCGGAGCAAACACAGGTGTCAGGCAGTTTCCATATAGATTTGAGTATATTGCATTTATCTGTTCTGTTGGTTTTGTGGTTTCTGTTTTTTGTCCGCACAGCACTATCCCCCTGCCTTGCCAGAATTTAAAGAGGCCTGCTGCCTTTTCATTCTTTTCTTTTTTGTCTCTAGAAGTCTTGATGCTCTCTCAAAAGCTTGATACTGCGACATACTCAGCTTGTTTCCTTAGTGAAAATCTAAGGTGAAGCTAGAACTAACAGTCGTTTAGATAGGAACACGATTTAATCAAAGAGAAGAGGAAACAGTTTCAAGGATAACCCTTTGGTTAAGGCCAATAATCAGGTTTAGTGTGGATACTGTCATTATGAAAGTAATGAATGAATCTGAGAGTCATTGCACTGTCCACTAACAGGGTTCTGAAAATAAAATAAAGCCTTTACAATGATTTATCATCCTGCTCATGGCCACTTTCCTTTTAACATTGATTTTTTTTTTCCTTTCACAAACCAAGAAGTTGATAGTTTATGCCTGCTCCCAGCAAGAGTAAACTACCACCCACTTTGTTCATGACAGCAAAAATCAACATCAAGTCGAGAGTGGCTGTGTACAGGGTAACTGATTCCTTTCAAGATTTCTTTACCTTATTTCCAGGCTGCTGCTGTGGGACCACAAATTGCCTCTTTTGAACAATTGGCACTAATTGACATGCTGGTTGGCAGTCTAGAGGTTGAGCACAGAGGAGATATTTGAATGAGCATGGGGCCTGAACTGACCTGCCATTAGAAGTAGTTTCTGCAGCAAGAACTAAAACACAGTCTTGAAGAACATGGGGAAGCTCACATTGCAACTATTCCTGCAACACCTGTTCTCTGAGCAAGAAAAAGGGATGCATAGTAGAGCTGTCGTGTACTGCCTTAATGGTCCCCAGTTTACAAAAAAAAAATGTTCACTCACACCCTTTCTTGCTAGTCACACAAAAAAAACCCAAACCAAAACCACACAATAAAGATTTATTAGCCTGTTACCACATCTTATTCAATACCTCAGGTTTGTACCATCCCAAAAGAAGAATACTTTCTTCACACAAATTGCTGACAATAACTACACAAATTACCAGAGACTTGCTTTTGTGATATATTTGACCAGACGATTTTCTCTGAGATTTTCAGTCTTGTTTTGAACAACTATTTGAAACTTTTTTCAGAAGTTTTCACCATCACAAACTGACCAGTCACATCTCACTTTAATCATTGCAAATCCCTATTTTAATGACCGTATGAAAATTATCTGTCACTGATCCCCAGATTCTACTTCTGTTAATGCTTTAGTTTATATTACAGTGCCAGGGAGATTCAAATAACACTGAACCGTTTCAGCTAAACATTGCTTAGACCCACAGTGAAAAAAGGTCCCCATCCTAAGACTTACTATCAAAATACACAAGTGGTGCTAAAGAAAAAGCTTAAATGATTTTTTCAAGGTCACATAATTGGCCTATGTCTAAGCCAAGAACAGGAAAAATAGTTCTCCTGACAGCTGTGTCAAAATGCTCCATTTTTGGAAGTTGCCACTAAGGACCAGGAGATATTTCAAATCTGTAATTGCTTAAGAAGACCCATGGGGAAAGCTAGCAGCAAGTATGGCAGACCACAGTCACACCAAAATACGTATCACTTCAAGATCTTTGAGTCATATGAATAATGAAGGTTCTGCAAGCAATTGTTGATATTGTACTTCTGCATGTTTCAAACACTTTTTACCAGTATTTTGTTGCTGTTATTGTTTTCTATGAGTCTTTTCATGATGAAAAATGCTATTCCATGTTTTTTCTAAGCACCACTTGCTCCATTTCCAAAGTCTAAGTGGCAGCTCCCCGCATGCTCTAGCAACAGAATATAAAAGCCAAACAAAAATCTTCCCAAGACTGAAAGAAAACACCTTGTGAGTACATTCTGAATGCAATTGTTTTGGAATAATGATTATGCTGTCAGCTTCTTAGATTAATGAACTCTTTCAGAAGACATTAAAAGAGAACAATTAAACTAATTTCTCATTCACTCTGCAAAACCTTTTCTGCTTAGCATCAAATTTTTAAAAGTAGATATTTCATGCCTTTCTAAGGAAATAAGGTCCCTGTAACACTGCACACTGAGGATCACGAAATGAATTTGCTAATGAAATGAATTATCTTGGAAGACACTTGTGTTTTAGTCACAGGTGATATTATATTTCTTACTTCTTGTTCACAGTGTGTTTCTTAAATGTCATTTAGGGCTTTAGCCTGCCAGTATAAATGACATACGTTAGCACCATAGGATTCAGTGAAGAAAGCTTAGGTTTTCATGATGCCTGATCCAAGACTGATCATTATTAGACTTCAGATCTGACAAATAATAATTTTGTAAACAAGGAATTTATCCTTGATATCAGAGAAGAAATTAAGTCTCAAAAATTAGGGAACAAATCTGATTGCTATGGCTATTTTGTTATTTAAATCGTCCTGTAGTTTAGTCATTACAAGATTGGTTACATTTATACATGGAGAATTTTTGTGTTTGGGTGTTTATGTTGCTGTGGAAGGATGAAGAAGGAATGATGAAGGATTTCAGAAGGATGAAGAAGAGAAGAGCATGATTTGCAGAAGAAATGTGCACGAAGTGTTGGTTTGCCTATCATTGAAGTTCAGGGCTCTCTTTTTGAATTCAGACCTTCTCCAGGATGCATGGTAACAGCCAAGGCATTTATAACATGTAATTGCTGCTTTCATGAGAACTTTGAAATAATAGCTCTTCCGTGCATCTCTCTCTCCTCCCTTTGCTTGTCTCTCTACTATGGTAATTTATACTTCAGTCTTCTTAACATCATGTGACATCAACAGATGCTAAAAAGACAGCCTGAAGTAATCACAGTTCTTCCCTTCACTGTCATCAGCTGTGTGGCTTTCATGGTATATCACAGCCTATCCCCATATTCCAACATTTAACAGTACCCTTCCCCTTGTGGAGGTGCTCTTAGCACATCAGGGGATAAGAATGTGCACACAGAGTATTTTCTGGATAACAGTATTATGCAAAAATAGAAACTACTCATTATTCTTCTCCTTCTTTAAAGAGTAAATCTGGAGCATCTGATTTTTAGCTTTTGGAGTTACATGAGCATATAGCAACAAGGCTCCAAGGGCGGCATCTTAAAATAATTGAAACATAGTCTAACATTAACCTCAGTTTCCAGACCCTTGTGTAAGCTTTGAAGTTACAGATACTCTTGTTTGTTTCCGTTGATTTCTAATCCTTTAGAATTATTGTAGCTGTTTACACTTGTATAATTTACACTTTTGCTGATGACATGCAATCTGGCCTGCAGACATTACCTTGCAACTAACTATGGAATCTAAAACATATGGCAATAGTTTAAATTCATTGTCTCATCAAAGTTAGATGTAGAATTATTATGCACAGTTTATTGGGAGTTAGAGAATGAGAAACGGGTGCCTTGGATAATTCTAGGTAATGCATTAGTAAATAAATGAAATAATTTTCATTATTTTGTATAATGACCTAATTTTATACAACAATCCCATTTATAATAATGTCATAAACATAGAAATGTAGGACTAGACTGCTCAGAGTGGGTCAGGTTAAAGAATCAGCTAGCTCAAAATTTGTCTGCAAAAACAACCATCAGCAAATGACTAGAACAGAGTAGAAGGACATATGACACTTCTCTAATATACTTTCCAAATTTCTGTAGCTCAGTGACTTTCTAAGTCAAAGTGTTACCTTGTTGTTTAATAGAGGGTGGTGGTGGAAGGAGGGAGCATAACTCTTCTAGGAGTTTCTTTCATGGCTTTATCAATCCCTGAAGGCTGAAGCACCTGTGGTGCTCCATATCTGCATCTCCCACAGGTCCACTGAGCCCTGACTGTCTCCTTTACTGTTTATTTCTCACCCTTCTAGCTTCAAAAATTCTATTCCTTACCTAGGAGGAGCAGTAAGATTTACTTTTAACATTCCCCATTTTGGTTGTGACTTCATTTCTTTCACATCTCGCACTGCTCTCTTTTCGATACTGAGGAATTCTAAACTATTTAGTTCAGAGGCAGTTCCATACATTTCAGCATCCTCCCTGCATCTCTCCACATTTCCAATTCTACTACAACTTTTCTGAGATAAAAGATCAGCAATGCATGCAAGGTGTAGGCATAGCACGGTTTGTAAAATAGGTTAATGATCTTTTCTCTTTTGTTCACATTTGTAAATATGTAGAATAGAAGTCCTTTTTTTGACAGCTGGAGAGCACTGAGCTAATTCTTTCAGAGTTCCCTATTATCTCTGATTAAAAAATCAACACCTAACTCAGGTACATCATCCATCTACTCTTAAATAGAAAATATCTCACTTTTCTTCTTCTGTCCCGAGTCCATTTGGCCAGTGACATGTTGCCTTAGTACAACTTGGGAAACGAATAGGAAGATTATCATTAAAATTTGTGAAACTTGATTGTATAACCTTTGACAGAATACCTCCTATTGGATGACATGAGTATTATGGTAATAATATATGAGAACAAGGATATTAGAAAAGACCTTTACTACAAAGAGGAAAAATGCCACACACATTTATGACATTCTAAATTACTGCTTGGACAGAGCATTCATATGCAAATAAAGACTCTCTAAGTAAATACAGTGAAACTGAGTAAATGGGAGAATATAAGGGGTCAACAGCTAGCCAAGAGAATAATTTAAAGAGCATAAAATCATTATGCAAGCACATACAATGAACAATAGAGGAATAATCTGACTTTTACACCTCAAGATCTGTTAATCAGAATGGACAATTGCTGATCCTTTGAGCCTGAAATGGGATTTTATTTTGGCAGAACAACTTTGGGTAATATGGACACAGGAAATAAACAACCCTGTGTATTTCTAGTACCATGTATTGCTAACTCTTTTTCAAACCTCTCTCCGTTTTGACTGAATAAAACCAAAATCAGATGGGCTTCCTGGCTCAGGGAATACTGAGCACAGAATGTTTCAACTTACAATGTTTTATTAGTTATAACTACCCTACACACGGGTCTGGCCATCTGGCCTTCTGTGACTTAAATGTAACTTTTTCATCCCCACCAGTACCTTGTAATCACAGAAGCAGTAGTATCAATTTTTCTTAGCTTTAGCAGTTTCAGAAACCTCACCTATTTTGTTGGCATCCTTTCAGCCCTTTCTGCCTTTTTTTCCTTTTTGCTTATCTGACCTGCACTGTTCTATCCGCCATCAATATAAACATGTCAATACAATTCAAGATTGGGAGATTTATTTTTAAGATTGCTAATTGGTTGGTGTTTTCTGCCAATACTCTTGGTATTGTAACAGCAGTGCTTTGAGCAGGAGAACATTAATTGCCTAGAAAACAAAGGAGTTTTCCAGGCAGACTTGTACCTTGTGTTGCATGTGGCAGGCCCACAGCTACCTTCTGCTGTCAGTAGTGTATGAGTCCTTCACAAAATAAGGTATTTTTAGCAGAGTAACCAGCAATCTTAGCGTGTAGTAAAGTAGATGGAAAAGGAGATTGAATTTTGGCTTTTTTTATATTGACACAAGTGACTATTACTGAGGATACTGCCTAGTGCTAGAAGGAGAAGCAGGGAGTAGGTGATAAAATTATTTCTTAATTCCTTTGTTGCACACAGCTACTTTAACAACTAACAGAAAAGAGTTACTGGATTATTTCAGCTCAGTAGATCTGATAAATCAGAATGTCACCCTTCAAGAACTGTATTATAATCTTAATTAGAAACAGATGAGTAAGTTAGGGGAAAAAAAAGTAACTGGTCTCCATAATGGTGCAAAAGTTGTTAGAATAATAAATATTAGAAGTTGAATAAAACCAACATTTATCTCTTTTTCAGGTGCCAGTATTCTGTAGCCTGTGTTAATAAAATATGAAAGCTAAGAATCTCTTTTATTTTTCCTGCATTTGAAGATTTCACACAGAGTTTGATATTTTGGATCTGAACCTGGAATGGGCACTGTTCTTATGTATCATACAGAGTCCAGACTTCATCCTCTGAAATTCAATTACTCACACTCCTATACATGCACCTGAGAAACTTACTTTTTCAAGTTATTTTTCTAATGAAGATGTACTACTGAGGAAAAAAGACTGTATATTCAAATCATATAACTTAATAATAATAATAAATTATTATTTTAATAATTAAACATATATTGCATATGGTATAGTATGTAATGCACTGATTTATTTTAATATAATTAAAATATGGTAATACAATGTATTTAGAATGTACTGTTATTATTATTATCAACTTTTATGCTGTAAAACCTGCATTTTAAAGGTATGGTCACACATTCTTGTTAATCCCACCAGTGACAGAGCTCCAGAACTCGTAAAAAGTCAAAGTACCAATGGTTCTGAAATTCCTTATTTGCATGGATGGTAGTGATGCTCCTTGTTTTGAGGCAGCATTTACTTTAAGAGTGGGCTCAAAAACTTTAGTGGATGTTATTAACCGTTTCCAGCCATTCTGATGTCCTGAATATGTCACTTATTACCTAAAAAATGACTTCCTGATATTTTCAAAAAATTAAAATTAGAAATTAGGAAGAAAGTGCAAGCCAGAAGGATAAATATATGAAACACTTCAGAATAACTAATAATAGGAACCAGTCTGTGATTGCTATAGTTAAAGATTGTACCAGTATGTTCAATAGAAAATTGGACTCTAGATTCCCCTTTTCTTAACCTCATGTTCATTCCCATTTCTATATTTTTCTGTCACTTGTTTTCTTTCATTTGTTTTTATTTCACTTTTTCTTTTCACTCATTCCAATTTCTATTTTTTTCTTTCACATGTTAGGTTCTTTTAACCTACTTCTGCCTGCATTCAGCCACCTTGAAAATAGAACAGGTGCTTATAGGTTTAACAGGAATGGAAATACTCAATAAAAATATTATTTCCTTGAATTTTGAGAAGACCATAGAATCATAGAATGCTTTGGTTTGGAAAGGACCTTTAGAGGTTATCTAGACCAACCACACTGCAGTAAGCAGGGACCTCTTCTACTAGATCAGGTTGCTCAGAGCCCAACCAGGCCTTGCATATTTCCAGGGATGGGGCCTCCACTACCTCTCTGAGCAATATGTTTCAGTGTTTCACCACCCTTACGGTAAAAAATATCTTCCTGCTATCTAGTCTAAATCTATCCTCCCTTAGTTTAAAACCATTACTCCTTGTCCTGTTGCAAGAAGCCCTGCTAAAAATATTTTCCCCATCTTTCCTACAGGCCCCCTTGAGGTACTGAAAGGCTGCTGTGAGGTCCACCCGCAGCCTTCTCTTCTCCAGGATGAACAGCCCCAACTCTCTCAGCCTTTCCTCATAGGAGAGGTGCTCCAGCCTTCTGACCATCTTTTTGGCCCTCCTCTGGATCTGCTCCCACAACTCCATGTCCTTCTTGTGCTGGGGGCTCCAGAGCTGGCACAGGACTCCAGGTGCAATCACACCAGAGTAGAGTGGCAGAATCACCTCCTTTAACCTGCTGGCCATGCTTCTCTTGATGCAGCCTGGGATACGGTTGGCCTCCTGGGCTGCGAGCACAAATTAGTGGCTCATGTCCAGCTTTTCATCCACCAGTACCTCCAAGTCCTTCTCGGCAGGGCTGCTCTCAAGCTCTTCATCCCCCAGCCTCTATTGATAGTGGGGGTTGTCCTGACCCAAGTGCAGGACCTTGCTCTTGGCCTTATTGAACCTCATGAGGTTCACACAGGCCCACTTCTTGAGCTTGTCCAGGTCCCTCTGGATGATTTGCGTCCTTCTGGTGGGTTGACTGCACCACTCAGCTTGGTGTCATCTGCAGACTTGCTTGAGGATGCACTCGATCTCGCTAAGTCATTGATGAAAATGTTACACAGCACCAGTCCCAATACGGACCCTTAAGGGACACCACTTGTCACTGGCATCCATTTGGACATTGAGCCTTTGATCACTACCCTCTGGCTGTGACCTTCCAACCAATTCCTTAGACACAGAGCAGTCCATGCATCAAATCCACATTTCTCCAATTTAGAGAGAAGGATGTTATGAGGGATTGTGTCGAAGGCTTTACAGAAGTCCAGATAGATCACATCCATTGTTCTTCCTTTGTCTGCTGATCTAGTCATGACATCATAGAAAGCCAATAGGTTGGTCAGGCAGGACTTGCCCTTGGTGAAGCCATGCTGGCTTTCTCAAGCCACCTCGCTGACCTCCGTGTTCCTTGGGATAGCTTCTAGGAGGATTTGCTGCATGGTCTTCCCAGGCACAGAGCTGAGGCTGACAGGTCGATAGTTCCCAGGGTCCTCCTTCCTATGCTTTTTAAAATGGGCACAATGTTTCCATTGCTCCAGTCACCAGGGACTTCGCCTGACTGCCATGACCTTTCAAATATCATGGAGAGTAAGTTGGCAATGATATCAGCCAATTCCTTCAAGACTCTGGGATGCATTTCATCAGGTCCCATAGACTTATGTACGTTCAGGTTCCTCAGGTGGTCACAAACCTGGTCTTCTGTTACAGTGGGAAGGACTTTGTCCCTCCGGACCCCATCTTGCAGTCCATCAGCTGTGGAGGGGGGGAGGAGAGAGGTTGCCAGTGAAGAGTGAGGCAAAGAAATTGTTGAGTACTTCAGCCTTCTCCTCAGCTGTTGATACGAGGTTGTCATTCTTGTGCATCGAGGGGTACACTTTCTTTGACCTTGCGTTTCTGGCTGACGTAACTGTAGAAGCCCTTCTTGTTACTTTTTGTAATCCTTGCCAAGTTCAGCTCCAGCTGTGCCTCGACCCTCCTGACGTCATCCCTACACAACCGGACACTATCACTATACTCTTCCCAAGATACCTGTGCCTGCTTCCACTGCCTGTGCAGTTCCCTCTTGCCCTTTAGTTTGACCAGCAGGTCTTGAATCCACCATGCCTGCCTCTTCCATTGCTTGCCTGACTTCTTACACATGGGCACTGAGAGTTCCTGTGCTCTATGGAAAGTGTCCATAAAGATCTGCCTGCTCTGTTCTGCCCCCCTGTCCCTGAGGACTATTTCCCAGGGGGTTCTATGGACTAACTCTTTAAAGAGCTGGACTTTCCTGAAGTTTAGCGTCTCCTGACTATACTCCTCACCTTTCCTGTGTCCCTCAGGACTCTGAACTCCACCAATGCATGATCACTGCAGCCCAGGCTGCCTCCAGTCTTGACGTCACCGATGAGTTCACTTGCATTGGTGAGCATCAGGTCCAGTATTGCATCCCCTCGGGTAGCGGTGTCAATTACCTGGTTTAAAAAGTTATCATCAATGCATTCTAGGAATCTCCTTCATTGCCTACTGCTCGCCGTGCTACTTTTCCAGCAGATGTCAGGGTAGTTGTAGTCCCCCAGCAGCATGAGACACTGTGAGTGTAAAGCCCCCTGAAGCTGGAGGAAGAAGGCTTCATCAGTAGGCTCCGCTTGATCAGGCGGCCTGTAGTAGACACCCACAACCAGGTTCCCTTTGTTGCCTCTGTCTCTGATTCGTACCCATAGGCTTTTGACCTACTCGTGGCTATTCTTCAGGGACAGCTCTTCCCACTGCATTGACTTCTTGATGTAGAGGGCAATGCCTCCACCACTCTTTCCCTGCCTGTCTCTTCTGAACAGCCTGTAGCCATAGATAGCCACGCTCCAGTCGTGAGATTCATCCCACCAAGTTTCAATAAGGGCAATCAGATCATAGCTTTCTAGCAGCATGGTAGCTTCCAGATCTTCCTGTTTGTTTCCCATGCTGTGTGTGTTTGTGTAGCACCACTTCATCTGGGCTTTCAGCCTTGTCACCTTCATAGAGGAGCATCCCTTGTTTCCCTTGAGGTGTTTCACAGAAGCTTCCTTGTTGGGACCTACTACCTGAGGCGCTCCCAGTTTATGTCTGCAAGACTTTGACTGTGCTACAGTGTCCCCAGCACGCCTCAGGTAAACAGACTGAGGGCCCATACTACCACCCCATCCCTTAAACCATTGTGTATCAACCCATGTTTTGTCATCAGCAAGCCCGATATGTTCCCTCTCCCCCTTCATGTCTAGTTTAAAGCCCTACGAATGAGCCCCCAAGCTCCTAACCAATGACCCTCTTTCAGCCCCCGTTTTTCACCTCAAAGGTAAATTCCATCTGATGCCAGCAAGCCTGTTGTCAAAAAAGCCAAGGCTCTGTCGATGACACCAGCCATGGAGCCATGTATTAGTAGATTGGGTTGCCTATTCCTTGCAATATCATCACTCTCAACTGGAAGGAGGGAGGAGAAAATAGCCTGTTTCCCAGATTCCCTTACTAGCCACTCGCAGGCCCTGAAGTCTCTTTTGATCACCTTTGGGCTACTTACTGCAACTTCGTCCCTACCCATGTAGAAAAGCAGAAACGGTTAGTAGCCAGAGGGCTGCACATGTATTGCGTGTTAGTGGAAATACCCAGAAAACCCATAATACCCATGCAGCACTTCCACTGTATGCTATGAATGACCTTAGCAATGGCAATAGAGTATTTTTTAGTGGCCATCTCAGTTTTGATAATGATATTGCTGACTGGCATCTGACATATCTTGGTCTTTCTCTCTGTGGTCAATATGTCTCTTTTGCTCTTGTACCTACAGAAAAATAAATCTGGAACATAAACAGAACTACAAAATCTTTTTTTGTGTTTTTTAACACTTCCTCTCATTATTACCACAAAGAAATATCTTGTTTCCTGTTTCCCTGCATTCAATGTTGAAAATTCAGTATTGTTGACATTCATCAACACAGAAATGTAACATGCATTTAAATCAAATAGAATTATCTAAAGTCTTATGAATTTACTCTTTATATAATCCTCTAGTTTTTAGATACTTAATTCTATTCTTCTTTCTTTAAGACACTGTATGACTATCTCAGCGATTTTCATTTGCGTGTAACCTGCAGTTGGTGTAAACCAAGCAAAATGGATTTAAAAAAAAAGCGATCCTTCTGTAACTGAGCTGAAATAACTGAGTTGTAGCAGAGCCTGAGTAGTGCAGTGTCCAGTACAAGCAGCTATGTGACTGTAGCTTTCTGATCAATAACAAAGCAGTCCATCAAACACAGCTTTCTGGTAGAACTTCTGTGGAAAAGCAGGTCACAATTTTTGTAAAGTAGAGAGTTGCAATACCCCCTCAATAACTCCACTGATTTCATAATATTATTCTTCATGTAGTCTTTAACCAAGTTTTAAGGATGTACCTGCCATGTTTACAAATATTAAGATTGGAAGACCAACATTTTCAACATCATCTTATAAACGTGAATCAAATGTATTCATCTTAATGTACCTAACCTGGACAGTATTCTCTCAAAAAGAACAAAATGTTCATGCAAGTTAGTTTCCTGGAGTAATGTCATTTTTTGAGATAAAATGTAGTTATTTTTAAGTAAAGAGATTTTTCCTTGATACCTTAGTTCATCAGTCCTCAAAATTTTCTGTTTCACGAAGTAGTATGTGTCTAACTCATCTATCATAAAAGTTTTAAAGTATTAGGAATAACTGCTTGGACAACTTGTAGAGTTTCTTGAGAAAACCAGGCTCTGTTACTTTAGCTGAAGAAGGTAAACTGACTGACTCTAGTTGTGACTGGAGGCAACTTCTATCTCCCTTGTTCCAAGTAAGCAAATCTAGTATGTAGATGTTTGCACTGGAGTGCAGCTATACTATTAAACTTAGCTATTATATTAAACCTTCAGTTTTGTAATACTGTTACACTACTTCTCATATTCTACTGGACCCATTCCATTTACCTTATTTATAATTAAAGGTGATGTTATAGTCTCAGGTGTGACAGAATAGCATTACTCTCCTATATATGCTATCGTATATATCAATATCTCACTTGGTTTTAAGTAGCCTGAATATTTTACACAGTTTTGAGCTTTCTCTTTCATTCCCTATAAAAAGTTTTCATTATTTGCACATTCTGACTCATTGCATTTCAGGGTCTATCCTTCTGCACTTTTTGTAAAATTTCTTCAGCTTTCAAAATAATAGAATGTATGTGCTTGGCTAACCGACAAATCCCAAAGGACTAAAATTATCTGTAGATATCTGGAAGGTATAAACATCAAGGACAGTAGAAGACTGTTTAGCACAGTATATATTTAAGAGGCTAACATTAAGAGTAACTGAATAAAATTAAGACAGATAAAATGTTACATGAAGAAGGAAAATCTTCCTGACAAAGTTAACTACTAGTCTATGGAATTGTTTCCTATGGAAAGTGAAGGAATACTCTTTGTCTCTATTTTTTTAAATTAGACTTGAGAAAACATGCTCAAGTGAACAATAAGGAACAATCGCACTCTGGCAGAGAGAAGGAGCAGATGACCCAATAGATCTTTTTTCATCTTCTTTTTCAGTGACTGTCATTCTTCTTTTGCTTTAGATGATAAAACAGTATAGAAAGGAATGACCTTGAGGAAAGAGCTGTTATGTGTGACTTAATGGAATGAAATAATTACAGCACTCTGAGCTGCAATCACAATGAGAGCTTGGTGGAAAAGTTTCCTTTTTTGTCGTCTGTGATGAATAATGTTCTTACTTGGATTGATAGAAGATGGACAAGCCCAGAAAGTAACATCAACATGCATTCTTAGTGAATGGTGTATCATATGGAACAACAAGACATCTTGGCTCAAGCATCTGTACTAACTGCCTTTAGGTTTCTGGTGTAATACAAATGGTTGATTACAATATAGAAAGCAATACATTTGTGTCATGATTACACATGAGGCCCATTATTCACCCAAAGAACTATCATAACTGTTATCTTGGCAGCCTAATAGGCATTTCAGGAGGATTTTCCATGAAGATAACTCCAACATTGGAACCTGTTGGTTGAAACATACCAACCATGGTGATTTTCATTGTAAGGATCAACTGTTTTTCGGGAGCTGGAATGACAATGCATGATGTTTCTGTTGTTTGCACATAGGAGGAAAGTGTCATGAAGCTTGGACAACACTGTGGTTAATTTTTCTCTGCTTTTGGGAGTGGTTCATGTGCTTGGTCAGCTTTCCATTTTATTGCATTTTTAAGCTAAGCAAAGATACTCTATGTGTCTCCATGGAAATGTTTTATATGCACACTTTTATTTGGTACACTAAGTGTAGATGAACCCTATTAAAGCAGATTAAGTAACAGGGCTGTTAATATTCGCACAGTGTTTGCTGTCAACACTGTAAAGTGCTATGAAAACTTAGTTTTAGGAGCAGTTAAATTAAATATCAATTGAATGAGTTTACTAAAACAGATTATCAGCTGGGCCTTTGCTGTGAATTTTGACTGGTAGTTTTGAATGTAGGGAATTTGCTGGAACTATGTCTGCATTAGTACATAAAATGGGATAGGAACCAGCTGGCAGACCTGAGGAAAAGTGGCACAGCCTGGCACATACTTCAATTTCTAAACTCTCTTTGCCTCCCCTATGCTCTGGAAAAAACTCAAGAGAGCATTATTCATGCTACCAACTGGGAGAAATCCCTTAACACTACTGTTGAATTAATAGAGAGTGCCTGGGTGTTGCCTGGGAGAATGTGGGCTGGCACTCATCTGAATCATGCAAAAGGGTGACTGAACTTAAAAAGGTCTGTGTGTGCCTGTTTGTCTGGGTTCAAGCCCGTGGCCCAATCAGTTTTAATTTACTAGTGCTGATGCTGCCATACATGCATATGGGACAGATTCATCTTCTTGTAGAGTAGAGCTTTAAAAAAGATCGCATGAATGATGCTCCTCAAGTGCATATTCCTCTTCATCTATTGTGAAAATCACAGAATCACAGAATGGTAGGGGTTGGAAGGGACCTCTGTGGGTCATCTAGTCCAACCCTCCTGCCGAAGCAGGGTCACCTACAGCAGGCTGCACAGGACCTTGTCCAGGCAGGTC
>Ga0065711_1036782_pt1 | contig 20586 bp, 8 predicted proteins | sample Hoacrofraction12_FD_59098 | JGI IMG/M metagenome (GOLD analysis project Ga0065711, IMG submission 59098) | Hoatzin crop microbial communities from Cojedes, Venezuela - Epithelial fraction 12 v2 (version 2) | ecosystem: Host-associated > Birds > Digestive system > Esophagus > Crop | place...
GGGGGGGGGGGGGAAGCAATGCCATTTCATTGCCTCAGAACACTGCTCTCTAAATAGCTGAGGATAAATCATGTATTTTAGCAGCTGTGTACCTACAGAAGAATTATTTCCAAATAAAATGCAATTGCACTTTTAGAATATATGCTTTTAATAGTAGGAATTGTCTTTTCTCTGTATTTACAAAGTGTGAAAACTATTTTGGAGGCGACCACAATCTATGAAATCTTACATATCATCTTTAGAGTTAGCATTTGCATGCCTTACTTGTGGAAAAGATTTAGAGATATAGTCCAGTCAAAGCAGAAAGAGAATGACAAGGCAAAGCCATCTTGAACTAAAAAAGGAAAAGAAAAAAAAAAAGCTGTCCCAACTTTTTGTTTTCATTCATATTAGTACTTATTTTGCTATGATGGTAAGAATAAAAATTAATACAGAAAGTGCAGATTATTTGCAGGAGCTGGGGGAGTAGGTAAAAAGACTCAAAATAAAAAGAAAAACCTATTCAAGCATCCAGAAGGGCACAATTTTCACAAATACATTAGGCGTCACACAATCTTCGACATGGTTAAAGACTCACAGTGTCTCTCCTGAACAGGAAATAGGTACAACTGTTCCTCTCCTTTGGTCACCAGCACCTCAAAGAATAACTACAGAACTGTGTTATAAATATTTTTCTAGTGTCACTAACTTGACACAAATACTAGTTGCTAAATAAGAAAAAGAAAGGTTAGGAAATCTTTATTCTTTACTAAAGAATTGTTTCCTCAGTTATCCAATATTTTCAAATACAAGAAAAAAATGTATTCCCCAAATAATTCCCACTATGCTGTATAAAATTAGGAAACAACTTTCAGTAGAAAACACTGAAAGAAATGAAGAGAGAAATAGCTAAAAATTAAAAGCACCAGAATAAGGTGATGAAGCTGAAAAGTATAGGTGTTTGTGCTGCTTGTAAAGAAATATTTAATGTTCTCTATACAACATATTATCATTATTTTATCACATAGACTATTTAATCTTTCTAGCTTTCAGTTCTTATCTTAGGTTTTATATAGCAGATCTTGTTGGTGAAATAGGAAGTAAGAATAGATGGAGTTCCTTCTCCTTTGCCTTGTTGTTTCATTTGGCTTCTTCACAAATATGACAACTCTATTTCTCCCAATGGCATTTTAGACATGTAGAAGGACTGCCCTCAGATTCAGTTTATATATTAAAATCGTATGGCAAACTGCAACAACAGACCTTGAGAAAGGAAGGGGAGAAACAGGAAATTAGAGAAAAAGTAAAATGTCTCTTAGGAAAAAATTATTTGGACAGGAATACAGATGATCCATTTTGTTAAATGCTCTTGAGGGGACTGGAAATTTATCTGTTAATTATTGAATGCTAAGACCTGGTCTTACTAAACTCCAAGGAAATCTCACTCTACATTCAGTGTCAGAAACCTGGCCTCTGACTCAGCACAGCTCTGAGGCATATTCTTAATTTATCCCTGGGGCATATCAACTAAATCAGATGAGATTACCATAAGTCTTCAATTAAACGTGTGGAATTTGTGCCAATAGAAAGATCCTGTATCAGGAAGAGTTTTGCTGATACACCTGTATCAGTAAAAAGCTTTCAGTATGGAAATGGCTACACCGGTGAAATCGTGAGCCAAAGGAACAGGAGGGCATACTAGCAAAAGTAGAGATTTCCCAATATACTTGGTGCTTACTCCACAATCTGCTTCCAGGAAGAAAAACAACATCTTCAGGAGTCCTACCTTGGTGAACACAGCTCTGTTACTAGACAAGCTTAGTCTTTCCATGACATTAGTGTCAGGTGCTACAGTAAGAGGCACTATAGAAAACTTGTACGTCATTAGGTCAATTTCAAGCTTACTAAAGCCGGTAGAGTAGAGGATGGACCAGTTAACACCAGAGTCGAAGGTTCACAGTCTACCAGATATGAGTGGGAGGAGTATGGGAAAGTCAGGGCAGATGTAGGCTGCGACAGAACAGTGCTGAGCTTTGAAGATGAATTTCAAGTCTTTGAATTTGGTGTTAAAAAGAACTCTTCTATAAAGAGATTGAAAGACTGAGGTGATGACAAAACAGTCCGTTAAGATGATGACTTTAGCTGTGGCTAGATTGGCTAAAAGAGGCCATAAATTATAATATTGCTGTAATGAAGGTGAAAGAATGAGCCACAAGCAGAGTCTGGAAGTGGATTCAGATTGGGAGGAATACACAGTCTTAAGCACCATGAAAGGCACCATTCATTCCACAGTTATGGCAATATAAACAAAATCAAAATAATACATAATGGGAAAAATAAATTGGTACGCTATGTCTACTTGTCTTCCAAGAAAATCTCTACAATGGAGTATATCACCAAAACCTAAATTACTTTTTGATTTGATATAAAATTGAGCTTGGTTTCACTGTAGTCATTAGTAGAATTGGCTATTCTTCAAATATGAAACCATCTGTTGAATAGCCACATTACATATTCCACAGATTTGATTGGAAAACCCCAGAGCCTCTTTGTGGACACCTGTTGAGAAAAGTAATTTTAGCTGCCTCCTCCATTTTGAATTGGAAAGGAAGACAGATGTATTTAAAACCACAGCTCCATGTGTTAGAGTTGGAAGTTGCTATCAGACCATTCAAAAGTCACTTCATTTGATAGTTACGAGGCTAATAAATTTGCCTTTTGCTTTCAAAAATTTTGCTAAAAGTAAATTGTGCAAGAAAAGTAAAATTGTAAAACCATACATTATGCTGAGCAACAACTAAAACCTCAAAGGAGTCAGTAATTAGCACAGCACTTTCCCAGATTTTGTCATCCCTATATATTCAGAAGTTCAAATTTTCCATTTCTCCACGTATCTTATTTGCCATTTAACTCAGTCAAAATAAGAAGCAGTAATTTTCACTCTAATGTCAAGATGACAAAAATTGTACAAATCATATTGTCTCAGTTTTAGTTCTGACTGTACAGCTTTCTTACAAAAAAAAAAAAATCACTTTCTCAGGATATGTCTATATTAAAAAGTAATACCAAAGTTTCCTTTTGAGATTTAGATTTGGGATACCATAGTGCTGCAGTAATTCCACAGTAATGATTATCACATTAAATCCTGGCCACCAAAAAGTATTCCTTTTTAGTGCTTAAGTAGCATGCCCCTTGCTATGAAATAAAATGTAAACTATATTATTTTTGCTTCTAAGAATTTTCCTCCATCCTAATACTTCATTTCTTGTATTGTTTCACAGGCGGTTACATTCTCAGCCACCAAGTCAAAGTTGCTTCAGAGCATTTTAATTTCATCCAATATGTAAGCATGTCACTGCTAAGATGTGGTATTGATGTCATTTATATAGTATGTGGGGATGAAACTAGAAATATTTCACTAAAGTTTCTCATCTTCCTGAGGCAGTCCCAGAGTCCACAGACTAAGCATCAAACACCACAGACAGTCAGCATAGACTCAGTCAGTCCATTCCTTCTTTAGGAGAAATATTTTTCATCTGAGACAATTCTACATAAATCTGTGAACAGGGCTTTTGCACAGGTTAAGTGCATTCTTTAAATCTTTGCCTTCATAATGGAATTCATATTGCATATGAATTCATAAGCAGTACATCTTTAAAAAATTCATGCATATTAGATTTCTTTTGTTTGGAGAAAATGACTATAGAAGACAGGGTGGGGGGATTCATTCTTCAATTAACCAAACAGCTTTTGTCAGTTTAGACAAAGCAAGTCATACTAAGCAATTCCTCCTTTAAATTAAATGACCGTTATGGGACCATAGGATATACACTTCCAACAGGCTTCCATTCTGCTGTCCGGATAAAGCATCTAAGAACCAGTTTCTCATTTATTATGCTAATAGTAACAAACACTTTAACAATAATGACCCAGCTGAGGCACACTTGTGCAAAATAAACATAAGGTCAGTCTTAGGACGGTTGCATATACAGCTAATCAATTGAGTAGAGATTAATATTCGTTCTATATAAACAAGTACAAGAGGAAGAACCAAGAGCTGTTGTCACAAAGGTAGTACTTAAGGCACCAGGTGTGCCTGTGTGCTAAAAGTTAGTAAAGAAACAAAAAGTACAAATGCGCTGGCTCACAAATTATTCAGTTAATTCAGTTACTGAATGGCTATTTCCTCTTACTTATCACACAGGCTGTCACTTTTTAATAGCCTCTAGACTTTCACTAGTAAGGGATGGTATGTATTCTATTCTTTAATTTTGGTTCATCTCTCAGCATGTAAGCAGATATAAGCAAGACGCATGTCAAAATCGTTACACAGTTTTTCGTATTATTACTAGCTAATTGATTATGCTTGTTCTAAGAATTGCAGAAGTTATTTGAGCAATGTTTTTCTGTGATGAAAATGTAAAAAAAAATCTAAAACTTTTATCCCAGCTTTCATCTATTTCATGCAGAAGATTGTTCATAGAAGGAAACAAGCAACAGTCACTAGAAAAGAAAATCACTTGTTTTTAAAAGAATGCATTGGAGTGGTTAGCTCAGTCTTACCTGTCAGCAACACGAACCTAGGAATATATCCTTTACACCGCAAGATCACAGTAGCTCGTCCCACAGCACTACCACAGTAGTGGACTGATCCAGTCCAGGAGAACACAAAGAGAGAAACTTTTCCCACTTTTCTAGGTCTACCAGCAGCTGAAGTAATGAAGGAAACAGGGTAGAGACCAGAAGACCGGAGCTGCTTCTCACAGAAATCCCAGGCAGGAGAAGTAGGAGGTATACTCTGTCTGTGTCTCACCCAGACTTTTGTTTAAAAGTTTTTTCAACTGTTGCTAGGTGGTGTTAGGCTTTGGCAGTTTAGTTCTCAGATTGTATTTCCCCTCTTCTGGTCTCTTCACACAGTGTTACAGCAATGACTTTGTTGAGCTCAGCTCGCTTGTGCTATATTTAACCAGTGTTCTCAGCAAGTCAAGCCTGTCAACAGCTGAGAAGTTTGGAGCAGGCTTTGCTGAGTTCCTCAGCTGCTGAATTATCAGTGGATGTAGCACTGCACAGCCCAGCTACTACATTCACTGAAAGATTGTGGAGAAACTGTCAAATCCTTTTAAGGCCTTCCAGTGACTTCACAGGAGTAATTACTATTTAAAGCACTAAGTACAAGATGTGTATTTAGGCATATATTTTAGACTGCAAGAGAAAGAATACTTGTGTTCACAGCAGATGAGTTCAATTATTTATACAGTGAGGATTTTCCTAAGACAAGTAGGAAGTTTATAATTTGAAAGGTATGCACTTCACTTGAGGAAAAATTACACATGGAGAGAACTTTTTGCAGCATAATTTTTTACAGAGTTTAAATATATTAAGATGACACAGAGAAATTAATGAAAGGCTTAGGCTGGAAAGTTTTCAGTGTGATATTTGTTCCAGAGACAACCTTTTTCTCCCAGACCAAGAGCTTCTTACAGTAATTCATGCTCTATATCTAACTCTCAGTGAAGAAGAAAACAAAAGCCACACAAACCCCATTATGCTCGATATGAGTATTAGGAACGCATCACTCCAGGGCTGTATACGTTTTGATGTATCCACACTTGCTTCTGGATCTAATTACCCTTCCTAATTCTAAGCCGTAAGTCTCTTAATCAACAGACCAGCAGCAACATTGGGCAGCTTTTCAGCCCACAAACCACCCTGATATGAAGATTTTCCAAAGATATTGCAGATATCGGACTCCAGAGCAAAGTTCTACCACTCATAGCACAGCAGCCCCTGTAAATGTCTCTGGAAGAAAAATCCCTTACCCCAAGAACTCTGTTCTCACCTGAGCTGTGTTTCAGAGTGCGGAATGCAGCATAAGCCTGCACTGGAAAGCTTTTCCCTACTGACAATTTACCATATACATCTAAGGTTAGATGAAGAGGAAGGAAAGAAAGAAGAAAAGGAAGAAAAAAGTAGAAAGATGCTAAAAAGTTTGCTTGTTGATATTTATGCATGGAGACACCCTAGCCTTTCAGAGCAAAAGACGATACAAGCGAATCATAACAATACCCTTCAGTGATGCTGGCTCACTGTGCAAATAGTAGGACGGGTAGTGAAAAGGTGTCCTGCTCTTTGTGGCATATTCAACATGCAGGAACCTAATTGGCCACAACTATATGAGGTACCGGGGCTGAGTACAAGCCTTATGGGAAGCAGCTGTAGGATTAGCTGTAGTCTGGTGCTCTAATGCTGTCTCTGGAGTGACTTCTGCTTGATTGGTGTTATTGTCCAAACAAGCAAGAAACAATTAAAAAACACTTTCATTCTCAAGGAGCTTATAAGGAGAAAATGAAGTAAATATTAGGTATTATGTCAAGTAACTGATATTTGTCATTGATGATACATTTATAAACACCCCAAACACTTCCATCATGTCAAATACATTTTATTTTGGGCACCAAGTAATAATCACTAATTTCATGTTGTCCATTTCAATATTTGACTTGGACAGAATAGTGAGAATATATAAAAAGAGAAACACTTCTATTTTACAGAAACAGCTATTTGGAAGATCACTGCAGAGACAGATAACGTATTGGCACAAAGTTTGGTGTTACATGCTTACTTTGAACTGAAGTGAGTTACGTATATTCACATTCTAAAAAAAAAAAAATCTAATTTTGTTCCCTCATATAAAATTGAAATATTCCAATCAGATGAGCAACTTTTTGACTATTCTGGCATTAACTTCTTCCTCAAAGTGCGATATTAGTAGTACTTTATCCATTCATGTATAAATCAGGCAAACAAAACAATTAACTTGGTTCATAAATTTCAGAAAAAAAATGAATAATTCTCAACATTTCTCTTCCATTAGTTAGTGGCACATTGACTGAGTGGAAAACAATATAGCTTCTTAGGAGACAACCTCTGCTGCCAGCCCTTGTGGGTGGGTTTCAATAGTGACCTGCTGATGCAAGTCTGCCCGTTCTTGTACACTTGCAAACCTACTCCCCAGCTGTGCACCACAGATATTAATCCTGTAACACAGTGGTAATTTCAGCAAAAATTTGGGGAAAATAGAAGATTTTGCAAGTGAATCAAAGAAAATATAAGGACATAGGAAAGAGTGCAATTAATCTGCATTACTGGAAGCATAAAACTTTTAATGTTGTGCAGTATGAAAATGGTTCACATTTAAGTATTTCTCCTACTGAATGATGGAAAAAATAGTTATAAAGAGATAGGTTGCGGAGCCTGGGGAATGGGAGAAAAAACAGAATCACAAAAGAGACTTTTTAGTCTGGCATCCTACATTAAGTCCTAATGTCAATATATAGCATCATCCTAAGTCCTAGTGACATCCTAGAACTAAGTCTAAAAAGTGATTTTCTTACGATTTCTGATAATTATGTTATATCTTAATTAAGCAACCCGGATGCTAGACTCCAGGGTAAATACTTCTAAGAAAATTTTTCATGGAAGACAAGGCTCTCAGCATTATTTCAATCAAAACAGAAAATTCCAGGGCAATCCAAAACAAAGGGAACAAAATGTTGCTCTACAGAGTGAACAAGAGCAGCAGCAGAATCTATTGCCATTTTTGGAGATAATGTTAGTCAAAAATACAGAAGGATTGTCATTGTTCACACTATCATATATCTCTATGCTTACTTTACTGGAAAATGGAAGAAAAATTTTTATGACCTGAGCTGCTCTAGAAAAATTTGAGGCTTGAGGTAGAAATTACTGGCAGAAAATATATGTGTTTTTACAGAGAAGATCAAAACAGATGACTTCTTCTGACGTTACTGGTCCCTTTTGACCTTAAAATGTGTGCCTGTAAATAACCTTTTTCTGGAACACATACAATTGTATTACTATATAATTTTTATCTCAACTCTCCATCACTGTTGTGTCTGACTATACCTCATTCTCTTAAGTCATAGTGGCATCCAGCAATACAGCCTTCTACCTTTGTCCTTTTCAAATATTTTACATCATAATTAACTGGACCAGTATATTAGAAACAAACCTATGTAAATGGGCTTAGAATTTCATAAGTGTACGTCCTGAGGAGCTCTACTATGTGTATAATTCTGTGTGAGCAACCACTGTCAGTTCTTCATTAAGTTGCTCCTTAAAATGCATTGAAGTAAGACTCATCAGTATTTTAGTTTCTAAAAAAATAATTTTACATTTGCTTGAAGAGTAGTGCACCATAGTGTTCTGACACCCTGCTTTCATAATACTTGTTGCCAGCTTCCATAAAAGCTATATTATTTTAGATTGTGCTGCTGTTTTTAGCTTTGTTTTGGCTTGTCGTGGTTCAACAAAGAATAACTTGTGCTGCCTTACAGTATATTGGAAGAAAGGGTGTTTGATCATGTTTTGATTAATCTGATCTTGGCTGCACCCCCTCAAATCTATATTTTTAGAAGGCTAGGTATGTATTTTGTTTCATTTTTCCAGATACTATTGTCACCTCATAAAAGCTGCTATTGCTTTTTAGATATTAGGTCCACTATATCTTCAGCTCCAGCACCCACTTTTTTAGAACTAAAGAAAAAAACACATTTCTGCCATTTAGCTCATAGATATAGTTGTCTATTTCATAGCCTTGCCAAATTAATGAAACTAAAAAAAAACTTTGTGACATTCCACAATCCAAATATTTTCCCAGATACATAAATTCCCTTCCTAAGAAACCCAAGTAGAATCAAAAAGTGAGTTGCATAATTAAAACTGCTATTTATGATTCCCTTACACTATTTACTCTCTTTTTTGACATCTGCAAAACATATGCCATTAACATTAATTTTGCTAGTGGTAAGCATGTCAGATTTATTAAAAAAATCAGTGCCTTAAGATCCTTGCCACAGTCACAAACCTCCAGGAACGCTTACTGGAGTTTTACAGTCTTTCCTGTAATAGTTTTGCATGGTTTATCAGTGAAATAAAAACAGAGTGTCTTTCATTTTGATTCTTCATATGCTGTCTTGATCTATACTTTGTCTTCAATAAGCTTTTTGGTTTTGTAATTTCAATGAAAGAAACATATTAAAATATTTGGCCATTTCAGTTATTTTAAATTTTGTATTTCTCCATTGTGCCAACAAAAATATTGGCATTTCATAAGTCTTCTCCAAATGAAGTGCAATTCAAAGATGACTTGAGACAGATACACAGCCACATGAAGAACATCAGATGGCCCATCAGACTTGGAAGGGCACAAGAATGTCTATAAAAAATGACAGGAAAAATAGTGATAACCTTAGAATCATGTTTGGATGCGTTTGAGTCCGAAGCCCCAGAACCTGGCTCTAACTCACAGTTGGGTCAAATGGACACAGTCTGAAGCACAAGACTGGAGGAAACTGGAGACCTCTGGAAATGGAGCAAATCATCTTATTTGCTTCGCTGCCACTCCCCAAGAGTGGTATGCAACTTGCTCAAAGACCACGAGAAAAATGAGCTGAACATGGATTAATTGCTTTTAAGGCCAGAATAAACTATTTTCATAATCTAATGCACCCAATTACACAGGAAAGGCTGTGGAATTTTCCTCATGCAAAACAGCAAGTTGCAGTGAATTAAAGCACATCTTTTGGGTAGATTATATAAATCAGATATGGATAATTTGCCACAGCAACTTATAACGCAGTCCAACAGTTAATCACACTTACTGTTTCAAGCAAACCAAAACGTCACAATTTCTTTCCATTTTGATGTTGGCTGACTTTAGCTCCTAGCCCATAAGATAGCTAGTCAGTGGCCTTCAACCTCTGTAAATTTGTTCCCATCTAAAAATGTTCCTGTGGAGATTAACAAGCCCACAGAGGAAAGCCTACAGGAGCTAGCTACAGTTTTGCTGGGTTTTATGGTCCCCTTGGAAATAGTGCACAGATGTCCTTGGACCACCGAGTGAAAAAAATTCTACACCATTTTTCCCTATGTAAGTAACTAAAAATCTTAATCAAGTCAGTTCTGAGCCTTCTCTTTTAAGGGACTAAATACAGTGAACTTCTTACTGTCCTTTAGCAGATAGTTGTATATTATGAAAGAACCCACTCAAATTACCTACAGTAGTCAAAAAATAATTAAGTAAATAAGCAAGCACCCTACTTGTCTAATGTTGTGACCTTAGATTATCCATCACATAAATACGGATAAATACAGATAAAAATAGAATACTACTTTGAGGTTTAAATATTTCTTTCAAAGGACATCTAGAATATGTTTCATGAATAATCCCATGATGAGATGTTGCACTGAATGAAAATAGTCCTGTATTTCCTCAAGATTTGTTTGTGCATTGTTCAACCTTGAAGGGAGTCCAAAAGAATTGCTACAGATTTTTGTAATGTAATTAAAATATCACCTTCCATTTAGTATCAGTACGAATCTTACTTTTATAAAGATCTACCTAAAGGAAAAACCCTCAGAAAGGAACATGAAGATATCAGCTGCAGGTAGGTAATTATCAGTAGCACATGCAAAGAATATTATAAATGCTTGCTGTTAATGAAGCAAACACAAACTTCACTTATGCTTTTAATGGAATAAGGCCAAAGAAAACATTCTTGTCCTTGTAGTTCAGCTTAATTGTGTTCCATCTATTTAGCACCCTGTCCTTTCAGAAAATCTAACAAGCTGTGAACCAGAAAACTGTAGCTTAATTACAGTCAGTAGATCAACATCTATTTTCTACCAGTCGAGGGTCTACCCGTTTATCTTTAAGATGGCTTGAATTCGTTCTGCTGTCTTTCCTTCATTAGTCCAACAGCTTGCAGGAAAAGTGGAATTATCAAATAGATTCATTTCCATTATTTTATTTATGCAACTCTACCGATATCGACAGAACTTGGTAAGAACCCTCTGCTGTAGATGTGCTCTTTACCAGATACATACAAATGAGCCACCCTCAAATGAAATGAAGCAGTCTGAGGTGAAACATGGCAGTCTTCGTAAGCTAAGAATATTACACAATAAATATTCAGACCAGAAGTAACAGAGTATATTCACCACGCAAAAAACAGATCATCTGAATGTAATATTAGAGCTGCGGTCACCAAGAACAGCACCTCTATCTTTGCAAACAATGTCATGTACTATTAGATGACCACAGGAGGTGCAGCTCTGGTTTTGGTATCTCCAAGAACACAGTGCCACCTATCTATATGTTGGGGTTAATTCATGGTAGATGGTGGGAGAGGATGGGGAGAGGGGGCTGTATTCCTTGCATGCAGTTCCGTGCCATCCGTTGCTCACTCGCTCGGTTTCCTGCGGGCTGGGGGGAGGCTGCTTCCATTGCACATCCCCAATTCCCATAACAGACGGGCTTTTGTCATTCAAGGTCAGGTTGGACACGGCTCTGAGCAACCTGGTCTAGTTGAAGATGTCCTTGCTCATTGCAAAGGGGCTGGACTAGATGACCTCTAAAGATCCCTTCCAACCAAAATTATTCTATGACTCTATGATCAGCTTAGTGCCATTTACATGTTTCAGTTCAAGTTCTGACTGGACAGGACTGGACTTGCCTCAGGACAAGATGCCCAGACACAAGCCACAGATGTACTCCAGGTGTAAATAACAGTCTAATTAACTTTTTCATGAAGAACTGTCTCCAGTCGCATGACCAAACTGTACGTACACACTTCCCAAAGACAGTCATAGCATTTGCAAGAATAATTTGTGTGCACTGAGCAGGAGAAAAAGAGGGAAGGGATAAGATATTTAGATTCAGGCACAAGTCCATGCTTGAGGAACATCTCTGCAAGGGGCCAGAAACAGGGTTTTTAAATTCAAGATTATAATCTCCATGAAGTATCAAAGACATGCCATTTTAAATATAAAGAAAAAGACGACATATGCAAAATAGCTTACTTCTGTCCAACTGTTCAGCAAAAAATAGGCCCTGTTTTCCAAACAGCTCTTAACATTTGCCATAATTTGCACTTTGTGGTTTTACTTTCACAGATGTGAGGAAGAGGAATCTGCCGAAGCACTTCTTTCTACTTCCTACTGTTATAAGTATTTGGTGAACAATAATGAAGAGGCCTCAGTTAAATTGCTGTTCAATTCACTTGCATGAAGAGATATTGCTTGCCAGTGACACTCTAAAATGGTCCTTCAAAAGGCCTTGTTTTTAAGCAGTGATATTTAGAACAGTTCTCTAACTGTAACACAGTTTACTTGAGAGTTTAGAAGAGACTTCTTTTTCCTTTTTTATTGACTGTTGAAAGGGCAGGAGAATTTAGATAACAAAATTTTAACAGTAACAAGTGAGGATGAAAATAGGAAATTTGAAAAAATCCACATTGAGTTAGGGTCAGTTATGCCTCAACTTTTCCATATTAGCATATAAACTTGCTGTGTATTTTGGCAATAAAACTATACTACAACTTTTTTTTTTTTTCCAAACAGCAGGAGGATGTGTATTTTCGAAACATATCTGTTGGAAAACATTCTCTGTAAAAAAAAAACCAAACAAACATTACTCCTGTTATTACCAGTCAGTCAGCAGTTGGAATAACAAAAAAAACTTTAAACCATAACAGGTTTGGGCTAAATATTGAATATGCCGCTTTCATTCTCACTACAAAGCACCATGCCAGAACACCACCCATGGGAGAATTTAGCACTGAAGTAGGAAGAGGAGACAAGGATCATGTCAGTAAGTGACTGAAGCTGTATGCTGATAGCGCTAAAGAGCAAACTGACAACTAAAACTCCTTTTCTTCCATATATACTGACTACGCAATTGCTTAGAAAATCCATCCGAACAAAAACCTACGATGCGTGTCTGATAGAGACTGGTGTCCAGTACCTGTCTACTAACACAGATTACTGAGATGCAAACCCCTCTAAGTTAGAAGGAACTACTTGAGGTTCCTCTCAGTCCTTGTAAATAAGAATGCAGCTTTTTAGAGAAACCAAAATAGTGATGGGAGGTGAGATGGGGAATCTCTAGGTAATAGGGAAATGTGATACTGCACAGTGCAGAAATCAAGACGGGATACACAGAGGAACCTGAACCTGCGGTAGCAAAATCACTGCAGAATGCCTCCTCGCAAGGCAGCCCTACCCAGAAAATGCAAAGGAGACAAACATAGAAAGTACCTTAAATGTCTGCACCCACTAAACTATTGGCTTTCAGAATATAAGCAACCTCAACAGAACAAGGTACATACTAAATCAAATGTAAGGAACAATCACCACTGATAGTAATGTAGGTTTTCTTCTTTTCCATTACCTGGTTAATTAAAGTAGATCTACATTCAGCTAATTCTTGAGTACCCCTTCCTTCAGTACTCAAAAGCATACCAGCACAAAGACTGCTGAGGGGAGAAGCAAGACCTAGCAGTGGCTAAAGAAATTTGTAAGGAAATTACATTATACTATTTATTAGGCCACCTTTCTCTTTACAAATTGACAATATTGCTACTTTCTACTTGCAGTGTTATATTTTTTTAAAAGATGTCAAAGAATCAGACCACGGTTGAGATTGGGAGGGACCTCTGGAAGTCATCTCATCCAATCTTTCTGCTCAGGCAAGGTGACCTAGACCAGGCTGCCCAGGACCATCTCCAGACAGCTTCTGAATATCTCCAGAGATGGAGTCAACACACAAAATGAACAATATATCAGAGCAGATTTCATCTTACATTAATCAGCCATGAAGTTAGATATACAGTCTGACCTGGTTGTCTATGCCTCCTCTATAGTCAACCAAAGAGAATAATTTCATCCAAAGGAGATAATTAAACACTCATTTTTTGATGGTCTGAGTAATGTGAGAAGAATATAGTCTGTGGAACAATTCCATATCTTCTATTTATAATTTTTCCAGAGTAATAATTTGTATGCTCCCAGAGAAGGACCTGGGAGTGCTGGTGGACAACAAGTTGACCATGAGCCAGCAGTGTGCCCTGGCTGCCAAGAAGGCCAATGGGATCCTGTGGTGCATTAAGAGGAATGTGGCCAGCAGGTTGAGGGAGGTTCTCCTTCCCCTCTACTCTGCCCTAGTGAGGCCGCATCTGGAGTACTGTGTCCAGTTCTGGGCTCCCCAGTTCAAGAAAGATGAGGAGCTACTGGAGAGAGTCCAGCGGAGGGCTACGAAGATGATTAGGGGACTGGAGCATCTCTCCTATGAGGAAAGGCTGAGGGAGCTGGGCTTGTTTAGCGTGAAGAAGAGAAGGCTGAGAAGGTATCTTATAAATGCTTATAAATATCTTAAGGGTGGGTGTCAGAAGGATGAGGCCAGACTCTTTTCAGTGGTGCCCAGTGACGAGGTGCAATGGGCACAAAAATTGTGTCTGGGCCCCATAGTTTAAGAAGGATGTGAAGGTCCCTGAATGCGTCCAGAGCAGGACAACAAAGCTGGTGAAAGGGCTCCTGTGAGGAGTGGCTAAGGACACTGGGTTTGTCTAGTTTGGAGAGAAGGGGGCTGAGAGGCATCCTCACTGCTCTCTATGGCTTCCTGAGGAGGGGAAGTGGAGAGGGAGCAGCTGAGCTCTTCTCCCTGGTATCCAGCGATAGGACACATAGTAATGGTTCAAAGCTGCACCAGGAGAGGTTTAGACTGGATATTACAAAGCATGTCTTTACCAAGAAGGTGGTCAAGCACTGGAACATGCTTCCTAAAGAGGTGCTCAATGCCTCAAGCCTGTCAGTATTCAAGAGGCATTTGGACAGTGCCCTTAATAACATGCTTTAACTTTTGGTGAGCCCTGAAGTGGTCAGGCAGTTGGGCTAGATAATTGTCGTAGGTCGCTTCCTACTGAAATATTCTATTCTATTCTAGTCTACAGATATTGAGGAAAAACATGATTCAATTAATACTCAGAGCTAATGCACTTTGTGCTACTTCTGTTGTATTATCCCTAGAATTTATATTAAGCATAAGATTCCTTTAACCAGAAACAGATCCCTTTTTGGCAAATATTACCCTTACATTCCTCCTTTTACAGAAGGCGGGATGCCAAGATTTTTCAGTGTTTTGTGCTTCCCTCCCACATATATACCTTTAAAAACTGAAGCTTACTTTATTTTGTCATGTTTTCCCCACAACTCTTTCATATTAAGTAGATTTTCTTTCTCCCTTGGGTCTAAGTAAATCCTTCTAAAAAGTCAAGAAGACACTCATGAATCTCAAATTATTCTTCTATATTTCTGTCAAAAGGACGCCCTCCAGATCATCCACTAAATGCTTCTGCATTGCCTGCTTTTTAGTGTTGCATGTGTGATAGGCTGCGGTACAAAAAATTTCCAGCAAATAACAGATCTCCAGGTCACCATCACTAAGACTCTTCTAGGAACAATTTACCCCTCAAAAAACAAGTAATAGACAAAAAGGTAATACTCTCCAGACCATAGTGACATAGCTGGGAATTAATTCAAACAGAACAGAACAACATGACCATTTTAAGTTTAAGAAAAAGACAAATCAGAAAAATGTTTCAAAACAAGTAAAATAAATCATTCCAACAGAGGGTAACAAAGTGCTGAAGCAGAACCTGAGTACCTGAAGAAAAGATTGATTCTGCTGTAGCTGAAGGATATGGCTAGTTTGTCACATACAGCTGTTGTGCTCCCTAAGACCAAGAAACCAAAAGAATTGCTTGCTGGTCAAAGAAAGAGGAAAATCCAATGAAGAGCTCTGTATCCTTCACCTTAAATATTAGTAGGAATTGTACCTTCTCTGTTAAGCAATAAGCTAACAAATCTGAGAGAAAAAGCTCTTCAGAAACAGTCAAACAAATCATCCAAACAGGAAAAAGAAGAAAATAGAAAACTGTCCTCATGCAGACAAGAAAAGAAACCAGTGAAGAGGTGGGATGGTCAGTTAGTGCACCCAATATATTGTAGCAGGAGTGTAGAAGTTTCAGTGAGGAGGGCAGTCTAAGAACCTAACTAGTCATAAACGATTGTTCTGTGCAATCAGTTTGGTTTACATTGCCAGCTGACAGACATTGTTAAACGTAAGTTTCTCCAAATCCAAGAATAATAAACACTCTTCAGTAGGAGTATGAGTTTCAAGCCTTCACCTGCACTGAGGTTCATTTCCACCATTCACAACAAAAACAGGGGCCATCACATAGAGTGAGAGACAGCCACCAAGATAGACCTTCCGCTGCAAACATGGGGATTTGATTTTTTTGATATGTGTATATATGTAGGAAGATATATAAAGACATATACAAAACCAATTTGCCTCCAAATATCTAAATTAACTTCAACAATCATTAAAGCAGAAGACACACTCGTGGATTATTGCAACATCAGAAGAGAAATATTATAAGAAATAATAAAGTAAAATAGTAAGGCATTTTAAATAGATTTCTGTGATGATAGTTGAAGCCAATTAACTATTACACTGAAGTAGAAAGTAGCTTTCTGTGAACATAGATTACTGTAAACACTGTAGCTTCACTCGGGACTCAAAGAAAGACTTTAACTCAAGATGTTGAAACCCATCTGAGGGCAACATTCATTTCTAAAAGGCCAAAATATCATACAAATGTTGTGTCTTCAAAACATTTTCTTTTTCGAAGGGAGCAACAGAGGGGAATGGGCAGCCTATCACCATTTACAGTAAAGGTGATGGGCAGGCAGTGTGTGTGCTTTCCATCTGTTTCCACCCATAGAAACATTTCACTCATAGGATCAGCCTAATCGCTGTGTTCAAACTGAAGAGGAAATATTCTTTGCAATCCTTCAGGAAGTACAGAAAAAATAGACAGAGAAATAGACAGAAAATAATTCTTTTGCATTTGCTATACAGCATGTTTGGAGTAGGTCTTAGGAACAAAACAATGCACCAGGCAGCAGCATGCAGTCACTGGAGCTGTAAGTGAGACCTGCACAGTACAGCAGCACATCACAGGCCTTTCACACCCTGTGAAGACCTAGAACTGGTGGGACAAGGCAAACCTGGACAAACACTGTATTTAAGTGTAGTTGTAAGTATATGTGACACTCCTGGGCAACCGAACTACTGATCTCAAATCATCAGGATGTCAGAGGTGAAACGGAGTTGGGTGTAGAACAAGTGCTACATATGAGAAGTTTTATTAGGATAGCAGGAAAGGATACAGCTCCTTACCAGCTGCCTGCTATGCTTTCTTCCTCTCGAATATCAAGGATTTCCCACTAGTTGAGTGTAGTAGACTCATAGAAAGGCAAAGGATGGTCAGGGTTTGAAGTTACAAGCAGCACTTGTAGAGAGCCTCCACTGTGCTGGCAAGGACACAGGCAGGAATAGTCACCCTCAGCAGAACACTACACCCTAAAGAACAAGGGACTTGCTTCCCAGCGAAGAGCAGTATGACCTTACTTTGAGATCTTTCTCCATTAAAAACAATAAAACCTTTACAGAGGCACTGCGAGAAGACATCCTTCCACTAATGTCTTCAGGTTATGGACAGAAGCAGGAGCGCTTTTAGTGAATATCCTCTGCTGTTTAGTCACTCTTTTTTTTGTTACCAATAATTCCCTGCTTTTTTCTTTAATCCTAACATGTGCATGTCCTTTTATTCTATACCAGATTTTTTTCCTGGATACACTACAAGAATGAATGGAAAAATAGGTTACTCCAAAAATACTAAGATCTGTACTTTTGAGAAATTCAAAGAAAAAAATCTAGTCCAAACATATATGGGTCATATAAACTTTAAACCCATTTATAAAACTGAATATAAATGTCTTCTACTCTTTTATGTAAATATTTCTGACATCCCAGATCTCGCCTTAGGTTTCTTCACTGAATAAGTACAAAAGAAGGCAGCAGAATAAATTTTCCATGTTTTCAATAATTCTCCAACATCATTACCTTTACAAATTAGATTTTTATAAATATTACAAAATAACCTCCTTGTTACAAGACAATAAGCACACCTATAGCAAACTCTATTAATAAAGAACAACTTCAGAAACAAAGACAATAGATTTTTGTTTTCTGTACTGTTTGAATAAAACAAAAATAGATGATTTAAAGCATATAAAAGGAAAAAGAAGCACCGAAATGTTGTTCTGAAAGATCACTAATGAGCAAACCCTCCCAAATTCCTCTTCTTTGACTTCACCACAATCATGAAATTAATTCCTCTGGAATGTAAACAGGTTTGTCTTCTGTTCAGCTACTAATAAAATTAAGTCAGCCTTCACCTGACCTTTGCAAAAAATAGAATCACAGTGACATACATTCCTCTGGACTGCTCACAGCTTCTCAAGCTTCTCATTCTTTTTGTGGTACACCTCCTGGTAAAACAGCAATGAACTATTTGCTAAAAATTGAGCACAGCAGTTCCCCGATTAACTTTTGCTATTTGTCTAGCTCCACCAGTTTAACAAGTTGTACATTGCAACTTTTCCATGTATTATAACGTGAAAATATTGCTTAAATGCTATCCCAATGCTCTGAGATTAATTCAGGATGCTAAATAGTGATTATGCACAACTGTACCTTTTTATTACTGTTCAGAAGAAGAAATTCCATAATTGCTCAATACATAGAGTGTGGCTGTGAGAAATCTGAATCCTGAACAGAATGAGAGAACCATTGAATAATTTGGCTGGAAGGGACCTTTAAAGGTCAGCTAGTCCAACCCCCCCTGCAATGAGCAGGGACATCATCAACTAGACCAGGTTGCTCAGAGCCCCGTCCAACCTGTCCTTGAATGTTTCCAGAGACGGGGCATCCACAACTTCTCTGAGCAACCTGTTCCAGTGTTTCACCTCCCTCCTTGTAAAAAATGTCTTTCTTAGACCCAGTCTAAATCTGCCATCTTTTAGTCTAAAACCATTACCCCTTGTCCTATCACCACAGACCCTGCTAAAAAGCCAGTCCCCATCTTTTTTATAAGCCCCTTTTAAGTACTTGTCCTGCGTTTGGCTGGGATAGGGTTAATTTTCACAAGAAGCCAGGAGGGGACACAGCCAGGCCGGCTGACCCAAACTGGCCAAACACACAGGGTAGTCGATACTATGTGACATCATGCTTGGTTTGGAGTGGGGGAGCTGGCCATGGGGAGGTTTATTGCTGCTGGGCAGCACACTGGGCATCAGGTGGTGAGAGCTGCTCTGTGTATTCCCTTGCTTTTGTATACTCTTCTTATCAGTATTATTGTTGTTACTTTTTGCTTCCTTTGCTATGCTGTTAAACTGCCCTTATTCAGACCCACGAGTTTTGCCTTTCTCTTCCCATCGCCCTCCCCACTCCAGTGGGGGGAGGGGTGATAGAGCGACCTCGTGGCCCTTTGTCGCTGGCCGGGGCTTAAACCATGACAGTACTCAAACGCTGCTGTAAGGTCTCCCCGTAGCCTTCTCTTCTCCAGGCTGAACAACCCCAACTGTCTCAGCCTTTCCTCATAGAAGAGGTGTTCCAGTCCTCTGATCATTTTTGTGGCCCTCCTCTGGACCTGCTCCAACAGCTCCATGTTTTTCCCGAAGACACTTCAGATTCGATATTCCAGTCTAACAAAACTTTAGTTTTTGTAACTTTGTGCTTCAGCCAATGAACTTCATATTAAATGGAAGAAAAATGTAACCGTAATGAGCCTGAGATAACTATGCTTTACACAGTAAGTAGAAAGATGTCAGTAAGTTGCAGCTAAAAACTTGCCCAAATTTATTCATTTGGTACTAAACACCTATCAATTCAAAAGAGGTTTGCATCTCAAACCTGAGGAATTTCTTGAAGAAAGAGGGACAAGCAGAGGCAGGAGGCTCTCTCCCTCCCGCTCTGATATGAGCAGCAAGAGAGACTCCCATCATCACTGTATTATGATATCCATACCATGGATCATAAACATTATGGTCAGCTTGGGATTCAGCTCTACTAATATAGAAATCTGTCAGGTTCATGAGTGCTTTCAAGCTACTTGCTCAGTCTCCCGTGCTGCTGAGAGAAACAAGCATTTCTAATGTGTAGTTCCTCTCCTACTAATACAGGCAGTGAAATCACTCCTTAGAAGCATTTATTTCTCTTGACTGATCACAAGATGCTGAGGTTAAATCAGATGTCCCTGATGTCTGAAACTAGACTACATGATTCTCACCCTTACCTTCTTAACTGTTGCTTTGAGAACCCAAGTATGTTTGTACTCCTGAAAACAAAACTGCATTTCCTTCACAAACAGGAAGTTTTCATTTCAGCATCTATTTTAAAAAAACAGTTTTCTGTTCTCCATTTTCACTAAACTAAGCAGCCCTATGTTTTCCATTTTTTTCTTCCGGTCTTCCGTCTAGCCAGAAAACCATGCCACAGCTAGTGAAGGCTACTGGGACCTACTGACTAAGGGTCAATAGAGATATGTACCTTGGGAATAAATGCACTTAGCTAAGCTAATAATGTTTTTCTCCAAGCTTCAGACCAATTTTTCTACTTGAACTTGAGCTTGCTGTAAATTCACTCTGTGGTCATGCTTATATCAGCTGAAGCCAGTATAAACAAGGAAGGGCATAGCACAAAATACCAAAACTCTTGAAAACATCCCGGTTATCTCAGGAAAGTTTAACGAGTCTGATCCAAGCCTTATTTACATCAGATCTTTATTAAGAACTCTACATAATACTCAGTGTATACAAAAAAAAAAAAAAAAAAAAAAA
>Ga0065711_1036783_pt1 | contig 20584 bp, 9 predicted proteins | sample Hoacrofraction12_FD_59098 | JGI IMG/M metagenome (GOLD analysis project Ga0065711, IMG submission 59098) | Hoatzin crop microbial communities from Cojedes, Venezuela - Epithelial fraction 12 v2 (version 2) | ecosystem: Host-associated > Birds > Digestive system > Esophagus > Crop | place...
GCAGGGTCACCTACAGCAGGCTGCACAGGACCTTGTCCAGGTGGGTCTTGAATATCTCCAGAGAAGGAGACTCCACAACCTCCCTGGGCAGCCTGTTCCAGTGCTCTGTCACCCTCAGAGGGAAGAAATCCAGGATCATTAAGTTAATTTGTGGGTATGATATTATGAGGATAGTTATTAATTAAAAGGAGGAACAGAGAAGTGGTCAGGGAACTAAGGAGGCTGTCTTCAAGAAAGATGGAAAATGGCACGCCTTCAGCTTGGATAGGCAAGGACTGGGAAAACCCCAATACGCCACTTTAAATGCTAGAAATCACAGAGATGGAGGACTTGTTATTACAGTCACTGAGCAAGAAAAGGTACACAACCATGGACAGCTGAGAGGAACAATGTTAACAAGCATCAAGTAGACTGGAGCTTTCACTGCTCTCCTCTGAACTGGCCAGAGTGTGTTGCGTTGATGGAGCACGCGGAGGCTAGACTCAGTGTGCTGCAATATAACATTTTGGATGCCCTCAGGGGGAATTATCAAAAATTCAAGCCACATCAACAATGAAGTTAAAATAATAAGACTACAACCTGCACAGGCTACAAATGGATAAAATGGATAAAAATAAATCCACATCCGACTTGTTCTCAACAACAAACCACATTAAGATAGCTCAAATGAGGCAAATTCTACCCCAAGCTTAACCCAGGATGAGAACTACTATTTTCTTCTTAATCTTTTCACATATACACACAGCATTAAGAGAAATGTTATGTTTCAGCCCTTTCCTCAATTTCTACAGATTTCAACCAAAGCAAGACGACCTAATTTTCCTCCAACACATGGGGGTAAAAAAATCTAAAGTGGTCACACTTAAGTTAATGGAATTGTACCCGTATAAAGCTAGAAAAGTTAAACTGAGCCCTGAATCAGATTTTGAAGCTTAAATGAACTAGCAGAAGGCTCATGCAAATGATAGTATATGGAACATATGCAATAGCTGCCTCAAACTGGGATGCTACATAGAGATAACATGACACTACAACCATGTACTTGGCTACAACAATATAGGCAGCACTGTAATTACAATAATGACCTCCCACAGCTATTGTGTCTTTAATTAAGTCTTTAAGAGCAGGCATTTGCCACTTAATCTTAACTCACTGTAACTACTGCAGCGTATCATCTACATTTTCACAAAGAATTACTGTGTCATATTTCTGTCAGAAAGATGAAAGGGAATATTTTAGTTCAAGTGGCATTTACAGAATGAAACCATATGAAGTAAGAGGCCCATAGATGTCCTTTTAACAGCACTTCAGACCAAGTAAATGCTTCTGTTCCCTTTCTTTCTCCCTTACTACTCTGCTTCCTTGCAGCATACACTGGGAGAAAGCAGGCAGGAGGGGCTACACAGAGCCAATATCACACCTGATTACACGGATGATAAAGCTGTGACAACAGATTTGAACCAGAATACAGTGCACAGCAGCAGTGCCACAAACTAACAGTTTTGAAGTTTCACTTAACTCTTTACCACTCATCACAAACCAACCCGCAAATTATCCTTATTGGTGCCCACCAACCCTCACCACACTGTCTTTGGGACAGGAGAGCTTTTCTGAGCACCCTTTCCATTCTGCAGTGTTTTAAGCTAGATCAATATTCAGTGAAAAGGGGTATAGCAAAGTTATTTTCAACATCAACAAACAATTATTTAGAAGTATTTTTCTAATAACGGTTCTGCAAAAGTGAGGAATTCTTTCCAAAAATATGTGTGTGTGTATGCAGAAGAGTTTCTGTCTGTTGTCTGAATAGCACCACAACTCAAACATAGAGACTGAGTAGCTCTGTCAGTTCTACTTTACTTTAACAGACTTGCAGGCACCGGAGATGAGAACAATTTTCTGTTTGTTTATTTGAGGGATTCTTATTCTAACTATGGAAACCTGACTCGACCCAATTTCCACATCTTTTCAGTGTCTTCTTTGATAAGTATTTTCACTCTGCTTTACTACTCGCCTCCATCAACTCAATTACCACATCCAAACAGTCTGATGAATGAGGAGAATTAAATCAAAACTCAAAACTGGGGTAGCAGGGGAATTCAGAAGTAATCAGTCTCTTGTGTATTTCTGTATCACAAAAGACTCTCGACACTTTCTTGACATTGCACACCACGGAAGAAGCACACACAAGATGATCTTAACTTATCCCTAAAAACAAGCCAAGGACTTTTAGTCAACAGTCAGCCCTGGTTTAACTCAAGCACTGTTATTGCTGTAGTCTATCCAAAAGCACCCACATCCCGGTATCCTACCAGACTGATGTCTACTCTGAGCCTTCTATGATTTCTCCAAGCACCTGTATCCAGTTACTTCCCTGTCTGGTCTGTAAAATACTGAAAATCACGTGTTGCTTGCATTAATATGCTACTGGAATGACCCCAGAGAAAAAACAGCACTAAAAATCTTCTCCCTTGTCAAGAGAAACACTAACATCTCTTCTGCAAAGTCCTATTTTATTATCATCTTTCTGACCTTTGTCATACTTGTTCTTTCCTTTTACAAGATTTTTCACAAGCCTGGAAAATACACACCGTTCACATCACAAGATAGATGTTAACAGTTGCCTGAAGCTTCTTCCCTTCTCCTTTCCCTTGCTTTCCTTTTGCTGGAGTGTTTAGAGAGTATTACCTTCCCAAGCTGATCTTAATAGTAAACCCAGTTGCTAGAGCAGGACAGAATCTGATGTTGAGTGGTTCTTTTCTGCCACTTCAGGTGTAAGTAATACTACTATACCAGGTACACAGATGCAACCTCTTAGCAAACTCTAATTGCCTGCCCAACACAACCATGCAAGTCTAGTGAGGTAATCAAGGCTGACACTGGGAAAAAAATTTGAACAAAGTTATTTTGCATTATAACAGCCAATGGCTTTATTCATACTACAAACCAAATTCAGCACATACAAGTGGAAAGACTTATCCATAAACACCTGTTACATGGACAAACTACCTCTAGAAAGATAATTAAAGATGCTTGAAATGGTTGAAGACAAGCACTCTAAGTGAGAAGTTCAAGCTCTTCTAACACATCGGGAAGGGTCTGCAAGATTGAGCTATAACAACCAGCACTGCCTGCTGGGGTACTACACAAAAAAAGTTCATCAAAAACTGGGCTCCCACTAGCAATGATGTAAACAGGGTCTTTTGTGACTGAATTGAGGATGAGGAGGAAAATGACAAAATTTTTTTTAATCTTTGGATTTTAGCTAACCAAAGAAAAACTGAGATCAAAATACAGATTCCAATATCTCTGCTCAGTACAAGAAGTCCACCAAAACTATTCCATTTCATTTTTTGATTAACCCCTTCTTATGGGCAGCTAATTGTGAAATTAAAACACTTTTTCAAAAGATTCAAAATCTCAAAGGAAAAATACTCTAACTTCCCAAATACAAGGTATTGCTTTAAGATTTCAGAATGCTTCTCCTTGTGTTTCCACTTTTAAAGAATAATCCACCATCCCCATGAGAATACAGCAATGTGATAGACACATCTTAAATTACCTCCCTAAGGTGAGAGAAACGAGTTCAGCCTTAATGAAGCAGCCCTCTTGCCAACACTTTTGCATACCACCCTTAACCAGACCCTTCTCTCCTGGCTTGATGTGAAAAGGTCACTGGCCTTTTATCTGGAGAAGATAGCCCCTGCAAAGTCCAACCATCTTTTCATTTCATTTGACACCAGTACAACAGCCTCTGCTCTGCTGTTACAAGACAGGCACCTCTGAATGCCTGATCACATATCTCTCTACTACAACTTGACAGGCTCGCAGTGTGAAGGATGTGTTAGAGTTCATTCCATTTGGAAAAGAACATCTTTAACTGCTGAAATCGTATCTCTCTCTCTAGATGTGCTAAGTAATTGCAAGTTCTTCTTGACAATTAGAATCACATCCCAAGACTTGCCATTGATTTCAGAAAGCTTTAGATCAAGCACACATTTACCAAATGAAACTGTTTGGGTTTGATTCCTTCACAGAATTTAGGCTGAATCCATAAATGCTACAATAGTCTCAGGCAGCAGCAGAATGTGACCTACGAACTCTCGTAGTTTCATACCTTACGCAGAATGGGTTTCCCAATCACATATAATTGCCCCCTTTTTAAAACTTGATTACATCACACAAAAGTATTTTATTAATAAAACTCATATTTCTACACAAGACAATTTTTTTCTTAATTCCACGAGGCTGAATCATTCTCTCAGCTACTACTTCTGGTCAAGCTCTGAAACAGTTTATTTTAAAATCATCCCAGGAGTGTGAAACAGGTATCTCTACAGAGATTTCTGAAACTTTATTCTCTCACAGCATATGTATCCCAACAAATAACCTTCCCTAGGAACAAGAAAAGTCAATGAACTTTTTTTGGTTTGGGTTTTGTTTTGGGGTTTTTTTGGTTGGGTTTTTTTAAGACCTTTTTATCTAACTTGGGGCAGAAATCCCTTTCATGCACTGAAAATCAGGCCAGCTTTAGGCACTTTAGGCATGCAACATACTAACAGGGATTCAGTAGGTCAAACCTTTCTGACCACAGAAGCATCTATCTCAAAGACAAAAGTAAAGCAGAAGTCCAAATCAAGTATATAACTAGGAACAAGAAATGAACAGATACATTCAGGTTCAAGTTCCGAGTCTGTAAAAAAGAAGGCAGAAAAACCTGTGGACAAGCAAGTCTGAAGAGCAGACTGGAGGGGACAGGATAGCAGTGTGCCAATGCAAACGAGGCTGTTGCCAACGAGAAGGGGTTAATCGGTCCTCCTTCTCTATGGCAAATATGTCTAGAAGTTACACGCTTAGCCTCCTGCAGAGAAGATTCAGGGGAAGACAGTAAGGGTAGAGAACCTGAAGCCTTCTAGTGGTTAGGGAACTGAAGCTTGGGAACAGATTGGTGCAGCCTGGAGCGGCAGAGGCTCCACCAGTGGTGGGCTTCGAGGACACTGCGTTCTCCAGAGCAGCACCAGCAGAACTGATCCTGCCTCAGGGGAGGACAGCATATATGACATCTGAATTCTTCCCAGCTACCTGAGGTGGGAGCAGGATCCCATCTGCCAGAGATCTTTGCTATTGATTTTAAATGCATGAGGATTTCTTTCTTTTTGTAAACTTTCTATTGGTAAGTATATATACGGCCTAAGAATGTACATTTCTGCCAAACCAAATGCAAAACCTGCGGTTACAATGCCTTGTGAAAGCTATGCAGCTCACCAGTGACAGCAGAAAAGGTGGGGAGTGGTTCCCCAGCCCCAGTATCATATGTTGTGCATTGTTACATACAGAACTGCTCTGTCGACTCTGAAGTGAGCCAACTGGAAAGCAGACAGAAGCAGGTACTGATATTACACCAGAACATATTGTCACTGCTAGAGCCAACCTACCGTCACCGAAGCTGCCAATTATTCCCAAGTCACTGATACTTTATTTTTTTTAATCCCAGAGAATGATCTTCTGCTCGAGGCTTTTTCACACCCATGACTCTGAAGTATCCCTGGTGGCATGTTGGCTAATTAAGAGCAAAATCCATCTCTTGATGAAATAACACTGCCACTGAAAAAGATCTCTACAGTTAGAAAAAATGCTTAATCAGGCTAGGAGGAGCAGCATCCTAACACTTGCACTAAGCACAGGAAAGAGGTCTACAGCTAGCAATTAACAATGATGAAAAGGACAGTGATTTAAAGCATATTGCCGTGACATTTTTATCAAACTAAATGAGTTTGCTAGGCCCAGCGGCTGCATATGCTTATTGTCATTTAATGTTTGGATAGCAACACATCAGGCACCGAGTATGAGGAGGTGCCGAATTTAATAAGTCATTTTGACACTGGTGTGAAACGAGCAAATCAGCATTCTGAGGAATGTGTTCACACTCTGAGCAGACAGGCAGACATCCTAAGCATGTGAGGTGACACCAATCAACAAAAAAAAGGGGAGGCAGGAAAGAGGGAGAAAGAGATGAAAGCCAGGAGAAGAAACAGGCAGCAACACTCCTATGAAAAACTAGTTCTGTCCTGTCTCCTGGTTTGGCTGGTTGGTGTCAACAAGACAGATTTCTTTTCACTAAGGCCGAGATACACCGCATATCTTCAACAGCATAAATCTCATGTATTATTTAAGCTCTACATGGATTATCTCAAATGAACTAAAATTAATGTCATGGAAACCTTTCAGGACTTTTTATTGCTTTAGCGGCAATGCAAAATTCCTGCCACGTGCGCAGTTAATCAGAACTTGTTTTTTAGCACAACAAGGCTGACTCTGCACACGTACTTTGAGAGTCCCCCAGACACACTTCTCCCCGAAGCCCAGAGGAGTTGTGCCTGTGAGAGCAAACTAAGGCTCTGGCTTTTCATGACGTTCAAAGAACCGGCAGCAGTTTTGATCCTAGCTCCTCTGCCCTCCACAGATTGGCTGCTCGCTCTGTCCCTCGCCTCCCAACCCTCTTTATATTCTCTTTACCTCAGGGTATGCCTGTAGTGCGGACGTACCTGAGTTAGCTACAAAACTCGCCTGCTCAGGTGCTGCTGTAGATGAGGTTGTGTGGAGCTCAGTGCAGACTAGTTTACCCCTGCTGTCACTAATTCATTTAAAGCTAGTTTAACCATGTCTACCTGACAGACTCACTCCCCACATTCATCCTTACCATCATGTCCCCATCCTCACCCCTTCACTTCCAAATATTCCATATTTCATCACCAACCTTTTCACTGGGTGGATCCACTTCTAAATTAGTACCTTTTCCTCCCCCAAAAAATGTTGGTACTAGTTCAACAATGCTTTTGCATTTTGAGATTTAGCTCAAACTGTGCCTTAGCTACAGGGCCCAAATTCCATTTTCCCCCGGTCCTGAATGCCTGAAAACTCAAATAGCAAAGCTTCAGAAGAAAAATGTCATCTCCTTTTCTCACAGAGCATCAGTAGGTACATTAGGATATGATGAAACAACTGTTATGAGGAAGAAGAAAAATGAGGCACTTAGGAACATAACCTAGAGGAAGATCAGTGTTAGGGACATGTGGTGGAAAGGGAGGAAGAAGAGAGATGAAAGCATCCTCTTCCTATGTGCTGTATGTGTCCCATCAACAAAAGTGAGAATATACCTACTTTCCTCACATACACTGTCTGGACTTAGTCATCTCCCCTCCGCCCACCCACACCCCCCCTCCCCCATTTGGACTTGAACTCTTCCCTGCAAAAGATCACAAGTTTGAGCTGTCTGTCAGGTAAACACATTAACAAGAAGCAAGAAAGGAGGAATGAGGTAGCATTGATACTAGAACCAAGTAATTCTATCAACATGCATAAACCACATTTGATGAGGTATCCACTAAAAAATAAGGACAGTTACTATTTTGCTGGGTTGATGGGAGGTCTCAAGAAAATGGTGTCAGGTTTGCAACATCAAATAAAACACAGGCTGAGATTGTCTCCTTACTTATCAGAGGAACTGCCCAGCCCCAGACACTGCTGGAGCTGGTCCAGTCACAGATTACATCAAAAAGCTAGTGACGCTCTGTCTCTCTTCACCACCCCCCAGAACCAGTGACCAAAACAAACACTGTCTTCAGTACAGCTTCAGCAATGAAGCAGACCATAAACATCTCAGCCGCAAGCCTCCTGCAAGAGATGATGCTTTGTGCCTTAGGGAGATTCAGGACGCAGCACCTTCCACTTCAGCAGGGAAACATACTAACCAAATTTCCCCAGCCCTCACACAGAAGCCGGGCACAGGCTGGGGGGCATTTTACAGGCTTGAGGGGTTGGAATTCAGTGGGATCTCTGGTAGCACATGACAACTCCAGGTTATTAAAGTTAAAAGTGTGATATATTGGTTGTTAAACTTTTCAATAAGGACTGAAACGAGAGCAAGAGGGGCTCTGGGACCACAGAAATCCTAGTAACAGGAAGAGCTGTATACAATGCTGGCCATGGAGCAACAGACAGCTGTGAAAGACTGAGGAAGCAGGAGGTGGACAACTGAGTACGCAGACTTGCAAGTGGATCAGAGCCACCAAGTCAGAATGTGCTGGGAGAAGACAGGGGGGAGCAGCCGTGCTCAGCCAGGTATGATACCCTTCTCAGGGCCCAGAGCATGCCCCCCTTCTAGGATTTAGCTGGCTAAGCTAAAGAGTTTAGCTGGTGGAGTCCAAGGTCAGCTCCTTCACTGACAAGAGCTGTTGTGAAGAAAGCCAGAAGCAAGGACTTGCCCCTTATTTCCCTTGGGAACTGCTTTTAAGCTGGAGCCTTACCGCTGGCCCCCATCTTTGGTAACTGTCAGGGAGCAGTGAGAGCTGGCTGCTCTGCAAGGGACAAGCAGCCAGAATCAGAGCAGGATAATAAAGCAGGCACAAGCACTGATCTCACCAACATGGAGTTGAGATGGAAACTGGCAGGTCCAGGTCAGGATCAGGGCAAGAGACAGTGATCAGGGCCAGACACAGTCCAGTGATGATCCACCCAGTCTGCAGTGATTGGGCAGGTCTGATGCCAAGCCAGGATGCCCAGTCAGCAGGTCCAGGTCAGGGTCAGAGCTGTGGCAGTACAAGACCATCACAGACACAGCTTCCGCAAGGCTGTGGTGGAGCAGTAAAGCTTAAAGGCAGTTCCCAAAGGAAAGGAGGGGCAGGCCATCACTTCTAGCTTTCTTCACAACAGCTCTTATCAGTGAAGGACCTGACCTTGGATTCAGCCAGCTAAACTCTTCAACCCAGCCAACCAAACTCTTGGTAGGGGGCTGTGCCATGGGCCTGACGCCTCCAATTCCTCAGGCCCCACACAGTCGTCTCTCACTGCTACTTAAAGGAAAGAAAAGAGAAAAGAGGGTTTGATGGACCAGGTTGTCCATTCCATTCCTACTCATTGTAAACTCTAGCAAGACTGAGGTAGAAAAGAAAAATTGCTGAAGGCAAAACCAGAGCCTGTTACAGTAAGGTTCAAAGGTCATCTGTCAGCTGAGGAAAGTAAGTTCTCAACTCTCTGAAAATCAGACTCTTCTCTGTGACCACAGGTTGCAAATACTTTTTTTTTCTTTAGTGTTCAGAAGCCAGCTTATCTACATCCTAAGTCCCTGCAGGGAGAGGAGTTAGAGCAAAAAGCAGAGAGGGAGGACTTCTAAGACCTACACATCCCCCATCCTTGTTTAACCTGAGGGACGGGAGGAGGAGGGAGAACTACCTATGGACCCAAACTGAACATCACTTTGTTCTTTCATCCATCATGGAAAAGGTGTATCCAAACATCATACCAAAGCTGCACTCCGTCTTCAGGCTGCAGCAGTTTACACAGCCCAATTTAAAATGCCTTGCATCCCCTGGAATGTGTAAAAGGTGCAATAAATTTTTTACTAGCTGAAATTATAATAGGCTTTTCCCTCTTTGGTCTTTCTTCCCACACTCTCCTAAGACCTCACAGTTCAGTGTGTGGGCAGTTCAGCCTTCTCCCATCCAGTTGCTACATTGCAACGTTAATACTAGGCAGCAAAGGCATATCGGCCCAAGATGAAAAGAAGGCTTTCTGAGTCCTTCATCCTTAGTTAATATCTTTTCCTTCCAGTAGTTATATTGGCACTAACTCAGTGCCCAAGAGGACAGTGCAACTCTAGCAGTCTGACAAGAAGATGGTGCTAATGCAGCTTCTTGGTTAGCTGCCAGAAGCAGCATGAACAGTGCACAGAGTCCTCATGTCCCTGAAGAAGAGTAAAAGCTTCTCCTCCTTGTTCTCTGAGCTGCTAGCATGCACAGGGCTGCAGAGCATGAAATCCAACACTGTCTCTAAGCTTGCACCACCAGAGGTACAATTAGGTCATGTTGTGAGTAAATGTTTCAAGAGACCTAAGACACCTTAACTGAGGACTTTCCACTTAGGAAAGAGCACGAGCACAAATATATCCCTTTGCTTCCAGCTTAAAATGAAATCGAATTGATACCAGAAATTTTCCAAAAGAGTTGCAGCATCTGCAAATGCCTCTACTTTATTCTGTGTGCAGTAACCCATTTTGTGCCTGCTTTTTAAAACATTGACTCCTCTACTCCTACACAGCTTGTTGTTATGTTGCCTCATTCCAGTTGGGTTGCACCTGCTAAGCATGCTCTAAATCAGGGACATCACCCAGAGAGTAAAGCACGGTTCAAGCTAAATAGGAAGAGCAGAACTTAGGCCCCAAGGGAGACTTACTCTCCACATCTCCAAGCCCGAACAGCTCTAACTTGTCATTATTTCTTTTTGAGGTGGAGCAACCAGAATATTAAATCACATTAGGAGATGCCCAAGCGTGTCCGGTATTTTTGTCTTCCCTCCCCGCCCCTTCTCCTACCATAAAAATCACAGTTGCAAAAAAAACAACCTGACAATCCAAATGTTGAAACCAATGACAAGTGAGCCACATGCTGGATTTTTTTCTACTAAAGCAGGTACCACAGATGGAACAGAGAGTGGTTTCCACTAAGTAAGAATAGCCCAAAATCAGTAAAAAAAGCCATAGAATTATGCAGCCCAAACACATTAGCACTCTGCACGCATCAGGTATTATATAGTTGAGAGCAAGTAAAAAAGAAGCAGATGGACAAGCTTATGGTCTCCTGTTCATTTTCCAGCCAAGTTATAAAGATAGCTGCTTGGTTTCCCTCCCAGACTGGCAGCTTTTGGAGTGACAAGCTACAGCGTGGCCATATATGGCACAACAAGGTTTTGCCCATTTCTAAGCAAAGACAGATTCTAAAGGTGGTGTGAGCTGGTGACACACTCTTTATTTCATGTTCCTGCTACAAGCAGCCTGCAGACATGAGTTAAAACTTCCAGAAGGACAATATGGAGCTAAGAAAGTTCAGTTTAGAAGCATCAACAGGTTGAGTCTGAAAACAGAAAAAACACCCTCTTGAGTGCCTCCTGACTCCCAAAGTAAACATCTGCTGAGGGGACAGCACTGTTATCAGCTGCTACTTTGACCTCCAAAGGCAATTTCACTGCTCTGACATTAGATGTGGAAATATACTAGCCAGCAGAGAGGAGCCAGTGCTGGGAGGCTGGAGATCTCCTCCAAGAAGTGGAAATTAGATGATGGACCTGCCATCATCACAAAAGTCATGAAAGATGAGAAGCAAAAGCAAAAGGCACCCTCACTAATAATACAAAAGATATTTGTCTAGTCTTCCTCCAGGTCTTCACTAACAAAAATAATTACGTTTTCTAATTGCTAATGCACCGTCTTTTACAGTATCTGTTGGAGGTAAGAACATAGCACTGCTGCTTCCTACTGAAACAGGCTGGGAACCGCCCTGTATTCTTGAGTTTTTCTGCAAGTTTAACTTTGCTTTTTCATTTAAAATATCTTTGTTTCCATAGGCATTAGGTATAGACATTTCATGCTGTCCGAGGAAGCTATATGATAGGAAATTACATTTTAATGATTAGCGCACAAAATGAAAACCCCAAATGGCAAGGGAAAGGCTGGATTAGCTACAGCTCTGAGTGGAGAAAGCCAACGTCCCACACAGCTGCTTTCTGGGTCCTAAAAAAGGTTCCAAGTTAAAGTTGTACTAATTATACCCAGGTGTAGAATAAGAGCTGGTTTTCATTTCTTTTCAATCTGAACCAAAGGACTGGTTTTCAGCCTAGAATAATTTGTCCAGAGGGCCCTTAAGGGGTGTGGCTTTAATTTGCATCTGGCTTCAGTTTCAGGGTTCCCAGCAGTGGCACTTTTCTGAACTTTTATCAAATTAATTGAGCACTCATGCGTAACTCAATTGAGCACTCGTGTAAATTAATTGGGCATGCAAGCGTGAAGCAATCTGGTTCTCATGCATGAATCGATTGGGTACCCATGCATGAGTTAACTGGGCACACAAGCATAATTTAATTGTGCCCTCAAGCGCGAACTGATTGGGCACTCCAGCACGAATTCTTTGGGCACTCATGCGTGGACAAGTTGGGCACTCACGCGTGACTGCAGTAAACCCCGCAATTTATGCCCAATGCATTCTACCCTCCGTTTCTGTGAAAAACATAGGAACTCTTTCAACATCGATCTATTACAAACTCTACTTTTAACATCATCACAATCTTAATATACACCAATTAGCTCCACTCCTACTCCTGTGGCTCAGGCAGTAGGGATAAGCACTGTGTCATGCACACTTTGACCAGCACAGCAGAAGCTGCTCATTCTAACCAGATTATTGGGGTCAACCTTATCACAGTCTGACTACATGTACTCTTCACAGACTTCAACCTTCATCCCCTTGTATCGGGGTTAATATTATAACAACCTGAATGCAGATGTATTAAGCCCTTCGGGGCATAAATTGCAGAATTTATTGCATTCATGCATGAGTGTTCAATAAAGTCACACAGGGATGCTCAACTAGTTCAGGCTCAAATGTTCGATAAATTCGTGCATGAGTACCCAATAAATACGTGCATGAGTACCCAATTAGTTTATGCATGGGCACACAAATAATTCACACCTGAGCAGCCTATCAGTTCATGCATGAGAGTCCAATCAGCTCATTCTTGAGTACTCAATGAATTGAAACATGGGTACAATTAATTCACATCCAAATGCCAAATTAATTTATGCCAGACTGCCCAAGTAGTTCATGCATGAGTGCCCGGTTAGTTCACGCATGAATGTCCTGCAAACACTTATCCAATTAATCCTTGCATGGAGGCACAATTAATTCATGCTTGAGCACCCAGTTAGCTCACACAGGGGCATCCAGTTGGTTCAAGATGCCCCATTAGCTCACACATGACTGCACAATCAGGTCACGCATGATCACTGAATGCATGCATGAGAATCCAACCATTTCATGCATGACTGCACAGTTCACTTGAGACGAGCACCCAATTTACTTATGCATGACCACTCAGTACATGCATAAGCGCCTGACGATCTCACGAGTGCCACACTGGACAAACGTGGCAGGCTTCAGCATCCAGGGGCTGCAGCAGGGCCAGGGTGGGAGGTGGCCAGGAACTGCCCTGTGCAGGTGACAGCTGGCTCTGAAGCTGATGTAACTGCCCATGGCATCCCAAAATGCCAGGCCCTCAGAGAAGCCCACAGTGCCCCATCACAGAGATATTTAAGGAACAGCAGCAGGCACAAGGGGAAAGACACATAAGGGGAGATGATAGAGGAGATGCTTGGAGGGAGAGATGGCAGTAATGATGTACAGGGGCAGACGTGATCATGGAAGGAGACACTCCATGCCTGAGGGGTGTCCCTGAGGGACTGTGGCCCATGAGTGGCCCACACCAGGGCAGGGACACCCCTGAGGGACTGTGGCCTGCAGAAAACCCCCTGCCAGAGAGCTCCCACAGCTATTCATAGTTACTAATTCCCTTCTGCTATGAGCTGGTGGGAAGTCCTATTGATCTAGCAGTGACCTCTATGTATCATCATGCGAAGAGAGTGTGCCGGAAGACAGGTGTGAGATAAACAGCAAGGATAATGCTGGAAGGCCAGCAGTATGGTTGACCTGGGAAATTGTGTCAAAAAGGTCTGAAAATTCTCCTTGCTGTCACTGTACATATTGGGACTGTTCCTGAAAGAACAGGACAGAGTAGGATGAAGTGGAGAAGAAAGCCCATCAGAGATTAGAGCTGAGAGACAAAGTGCAGATATAGGGGAAAGGAGAAGGTTCACTTAATATTGTTCAGGTTGTGGAGCAAGGTCCAGAACAGTTGAGCCATTTGGTGCACCACTTTACTCCCCAGGTCAGAAAATGCCTGTGTTGCATCACGAGAAAACCCTTCACCACCCATATTGGGTCTGGACAAAGTCCTGCAGCTAATTTGAGTCATGAACCTATCGGTACCTCCAACAGTGGTGTTAATCTTCAATTGTACTATCTTCATTATCTGCTTCATATGCCAGAGTATAGTAAATAAGTGAAAAATTCTGTTGTATTCTTGGGTTTGTGTTTTGCAGGAACAAGATGTGAAATTTGTAAATGGTTAGATTATGTTAACCCCAATAATGCAGTCCACAGGGGCGAGGGGTGGCATTTGTACTGCATATATATTCAAACTGTTGTGACTTAAGTTACCTTTGCTGCAGGAACAAGGAGTAAAGTTTGTACTAAGCATGCATTCAGATTGTTACAATATTAGCCTGTACAGTCTAGTCCATTGGGATGAGGGTTGAAGTTTGTGGAGAGCACATATATTCAGACTGTGATAAGGCTGACCCACATCTCTTCCTGCTCGTCTTCCCAACCCTCAGGACCTTGCTCAAGTAGCTTCAGACTCTGTTTCCCACTTGCTTACATATTGTTCACACCTACTACCGCTCCAAGACGTAACAGCTGAACCACTTACACTCCAAATTTCCAATACCAGAACCAAGGCTCCTTGCTGAGCCTCAAAGCCACTCAAATTATTCCAGCCCCAGACCATGCCAGGCCTGCATTCTCCAACAACTGCTTCCCTGGGCACACTTACTGTTGCTAGCAAGACAGTCTCCACTGGAGGAATTTTTACTGAAGTTATTCTAAATTAACACAGACTTCTAATCACCGATTAATGAGAAGGAAGAAAGCAAGCAATTAAACACTTAAGTAAACACCTTTTCTCCTCGCTTCTCAGTTTAAGCTGCCTTTGCTTTCACTACAGATCACACACAGTCCATTCCAACCCCCTTCATGAAGCAACAGGCAGTGCAGGAGCATGGGGTTGTCTGCATAGCAGTTTGCTGCTGCTCTCTGCTTTTCACTGGGTTTCTTCCACTCCTCTTGAACTCCAGTCTTTCCACCCTGGCTTGGACTAGATGAAGGGCAGCATATCACTCCTGTTTTCAAGACACAACTAAGTGATTTTCTTCAGTCAGTGAAAACTGCACTTAACATCCTTCACTGTCTCTTTTCTTAGCAATTATTCAGAAAGCCTTGCAATTGTTTACAGTGTTCACAGGAATACAAAAGGTCAAGCCATAAGGCCTCAAGAACATGCATAATACTGAAGAAAAATGTTTTATCCCTCAGCAATAGTGCAAAACAAACATTGGTTCAGTGCAATATTCACCACACCACATAAAAAAAACAAAGATATTGTCAAGCACACATCAGTATCTCCTGGACTACTCTTACACCATTCTAGCCATGCAAAGCATTCAGCAGTGCAACGCAACTGCCTAAACCAGAACGATAACTCCTTTGCAACTGGCAGCCTGGACTGTATTTGGGAGCCTGGCCCATTTACTGCATGTTTTTGCCAAGACACATCTTAACTTGCAGCTGACTTTGAAATGCAAACCACTTAGCAAACCATAATATGGTGCTTTCTAATCTCTAAAATCCCACACTACCTACTGAAGGCAGGAGGCTTAGGCCTTGAAATGCCAAAGTGTTAATAGAGTTGCATTGACAGAAACAGCATTTGTTTTGAAAACTCTTCAAGTGTATTGATACCAGATCAGGGCCCATCAGAGTATGTCAGCTGCAAGTCACTTCTCATGTTCCTCTCTGTGTTGACTGGTATACTTGCTAAGATGTCTCTCAAGCTATGTAAGTCAGGAGGGAAAAAGCTGTAAACTGATCAGAGTGAAAAATAAGCCTACACTGTGGCTATGGCTTGCCAGAGCAAAACAGCTGGAATTTGTGGCAATACTGGTTGTAAAAGTACTGTTTCAGTGTGAGCTAAGAACTGTCACACTCCCAGAGCCCTATCTATCAGGTAAGGGCTGAGTATTTCCTGACAGACAGGAGGAGAACATCTACCCCACACAACAGCACCTGCCAAAGGTGTGCCCAAAAGCATGTTCTGAATCGGAGAGCAATGCCGCCTCATGTTGCTGAGATTTAAACCCTGTGAGCCCTGTTTCCTCTCCAAATACATAAGTATCAGTTTAACATGGCTGTGTACAATAGCAGACAGTCACAATTTATCTCAGCTGGCATCCTCCTGCTTAAGGGAGCCTCCTGCAGGCCTTTGCACAGGCAAGTGAAAGAACCAAAAATGAAGGGCCGAAGACTGGGAACCATTCTTCATGTACTACTGCCTATTGCTCGTGTTAAAACATAACCAGGATTGACAGAGATGGCTGGACATTCTGAGCACACACTTAGAAGCATGCTTTACAAGTGGCCCTATGGAAAAGACTGCCTCTTCCTCCACCAGGCCAAAATACGCTCCCACTCTGCCTCTCATGGCTGTCAAACTACCTGAAAATTCTTGCAGTGGCAGCTCCGTTCCTAGGCACCAGGGAAACACCTGGTAATGCAGTGCAGGAGGTCTGTCCCCACACCTGCAGCATGCCTACACACATAGAGGTTTTACATGACCGACTTGTTTCCTGTGTTCTGGACAGCCACTCTGGGCCATTTGGCTTAACCACACACATCTACCTCATTACCCAGCCCCAAAATTAGCCTGGAAAATAAACGCCATATCACAAGAGCCTAGTGTTTAAATGCACTCTCACTCCCTACCTCAATCCGAATTTCACATTCTGCTACAAGCTGACAAGATAATTGTTAGGTAATTACACTGCCTTCTTTTCCAAGTGCAGCAAAGGTACAGCAGCAAGAGAATGTAGTAGCATGATAAAAATTACATGTTTATCTGCTTTTCAAAAAGTATCCAGCTGGCCTGTACATTACCAAATGAGTAGTGGGCTGGAAGGAAATGATGGTTGGAGAATGCTTCAAAGATCTGTCTGCTGCTCTTGTTGGTGTTTTTGGCACTTGCAGATAGAATAATAGAGGGTAACAATAAACAGTAGCACTCTCTGCACCGCTGCTTCGCTCACACACCAACGTTGGGGCACCCCAGGCGTGACACCTGCTGACACCATCGGCACATAGAAGGCACTGCAGGTGCAACAGAGAGGTGACAGAACTTGGGAGGTATCACCAGACCTTCATCAGCCAAACCTCTGGTAGCAATAATGTAACTTCAGCTGTTTCTGGTGTATTTCTACACTATAGTTATTGCAGCTCAGGTAGATCTGCCTGAATCAACTATAAAAGCAGCTCAGCCCAGGAGTCCAAACTGTGCCCAGGAGGAATGACATGGCCTGCAAAAATCCTGCTGAGAAAGGCTGGCCAAGCTGTTGCAGCTCTCCTCTGCCAGCACTCAAGTGAGCCAGTTTGACACCAGTTGTGGTGTGTCCAGATGAGCAGAGATGCTCTAGAAGGGCTGCTCTTGCACTGAGCTGTTTTCAGTATCACTGACAGTACCACAGAGTGGGTATTTCACCCCGGTAGCTTCTCTGAGGACAAACTGCAAGATGGATTAGTAAGTTCCATTCCTGGTCAAGATTCCAGCAATCGGTTACATAGGACTGCCTTCCCTGCTGTTTACCATAAGTCACAGTTTTATTGTTCCCATGAGGCACTGTGCCAATTCAGCAGGAGACACCAACTCATCACAAAGCCTAGCCCATGAAACAGCACAGTTTGTAGCTGCATCCAGGCAGTACAGCTGCTCAGGCAGACAAGGCGTAAAAATCAGGCTGACTAGAAACAGAGTTTTGATTTGGTTCAAAGACATCAAAAATGTTTACATTTGGATCAAAAACTTCATTTTTGTTCTTCATATAAAAGCCTGAAAAAACCCTACACGGAAATTTAATTTTCCCTCCCAAAGACCTCATAAGAGACCAACGTATCAATGGACAAACCCTCAGCACTTCCAACCACCTTCTGTAATTAATTTTCTGTTTCGTGACTGTTCAGTGAAAAAATGAACAATCACAGAGGAAGGCAGAGAAAGGCCCGAGTCTCCCGGGTCTGTGTGCATTCCCTATAAAACCCCAAGCTATCATATAATAATCCAGTGATTTTGCTTCTTACATATTTTCATTGCTGTGTATCTTATCTCTCAAGCTGTGAAGCACCCCAAATCCCAGAACTGTAACATGCGAGCCACCAGCACCTGATTTAATGGTATTACCAAGTGCTAAGCACAGTTTCAGAGCTTGATGTCACAAGGTGTCTGTGGCTGCTGATACCACAGGGACTCGGTAGTGCACAGCAGTGCACCAGGTCTTGAATCGTTTGCAACAGATGATTTGGAGGCTTCTCTTGCATTTTATGAGGAAGCTTACTTTTGCTTACTGAAATTCAAATTTTTCAAAGTGTGCCACTTTCAATGAAGTCTTGGCCAGGAACATTTTTACTCTCCAAGGGGAATTTTTAGTTCAAGGTGGAGGGAGGCATTCAGAGTAGGGACCCTAAGTTTCCCTTATTCAAGAGAAGGGCTGCCATACAAGGCTCTTTGGTCTTAGAAAGCCTGAATCTGTTTTTTAACATGTATACCTCTCCCCTCCTCTTCCCCATCCCTCAGCTTTCACAAGGGACTTGCCTAAATCTGAAACAGGAAATAGCTTTCCATTTCCTACCCAGCACATTGATGGAGCAAGTCCGTAATTAACGGGGACCATATCCTAAAACACTCTAAAGTAACCCAATGCAAACTTTTTTCCCTGGGTTATTCCTGCATGTTTCAGTTACTAGAATTTTCGGCTAGGACTAGTAGCTGATAATTGCTTTTGCTAATCATTGGTTTGGTCATGTCTTTCTCCTCTCCTTGGGGAAGAGAAGTTATCCCTGAGGGCACAGGTGGGGTTGAGAAAGCACCCAAGCAGTGAAAAGTTTGATCTCTTGTGTGAGTTGTGAAATTATTTTGTGAAGTGGGGAGCACATTTGTCTGTGAGTTCCAGGGATGGATTTGGATATTAAAGATGAGAAGACCCAAGGAATGGTATGTTACTAGAAAGGGGGAAGAATGGAAGAGTATAGATGGGAATGGGCTCAAAGAGAGGAATAACTTCAAGCCACTGGCTGCAATTGCAAGCGGTATATTTCTTTCACCATATTCCTTTCAGTGTACTCCTCCTCATTGAAAGTCTATTTCCACCTGAGCTAGACCTGTCAGGAAATCTGCTCAGTAGAGTCATTGGAATAATGACCTCGACTGAGTTCAATTAGACATTCAAAACAGATCATTTAGATCACTCTCCAACAGCACCTGTTCCCTCTCAGTGGATATGCAGGGTCACAAGTGACAGGTGCAGCTGTAGACACTGTAAATGTCCACAGTAAGCAAGATGAATCTCAGACTAAACATCTCAAAATCATCAGTGTATTTAGCATCTCAGCATTCCCGAGAAATACAGCACTACTATTCTTGACAGTCAGGCAAGAGAAATCACAATATATAACTTCAGGCCTAAAAATCGTAGAATAGTTTGGGTTGGCAAGGACCTTTAAAGGTCATCTAGTCCAACCCCCATGCAGTCAGCAGGGACATCTACCATTAAGATCACATTGCTCAGAGCCCTGTCCAACCTGACCTTGAATGAATAATATGCCTTTTCCAACTAATTCAAATCTACCCACCTCCCAAGAAGTCTGGGATGCCTGATTTTTCTCCTGTTTGGAGAAGAATTTAGAGATACTTTCTAGGTACTAGGTACCTTCTAGATGCATTGCCTCTTACAAAAAAATGGGAGCCTTGGTTTCCTATGCCATCACCGAAGCTGAACAGAATGCACTATAGAGAAATTTCCTAAGTAAAGTGACTTGAGTCAACTCACTCAGGAAGTGGATTGTAGGAAACGGTAAATAAATGTCTCAAGTAGATCTATCTTCCCTCCTAGGGAAGCTCAGGAAGTGTGGGCTGGATGAGTGGTCAGTGAGGTGGATTGAGAACTGGCTGAATGGCAGAACTCAGAGGGTTGTCATCAGCAGTGCTGACTCTAGTTGGAGGCCTGTAACTAGTGGTGTCCCCCAGGGGTCAGTACTCGGCCCAGTCTTGTTTAACTTCTTCATCAATGACCTGGATGAAGAGTTAAGAGTGTACCCTCAGCAAGTTTGCTGATGACACCAAACTGGGAGGTGTGGTAGACACACCGGAAGGCTGTACTGCCATTCAGCGTGACCTGGACAGGCTGGAAAGTTGGGTAGAGAGGAACCTGATGAAGTTCAACAAAGGCAAATGCAGGGTCCTGCACATGGGGAGGAACAACCCCATGCATCAGTACAGGCTTGGGGCAGACCTGCTGGAGAGCAGCTCTGCGGAGAGGGACCTGGGTGTCCTGGTGGACGACAGGCTGACCATGAGCCAGCAGTGTGCCCTTGTTGCCAAGAAGGCCAATGGCATTCTGGGGTGCATTAGGAGGAGTGTGGCCAGCAGGTCGAGGGAGGTTCTCCTTCCCTTCTACACTGCCCTAGTGAGGCCCCATTTGGAGTAGCCTGTCCAGTTCTGGGCTCCCCAGTTCAAGAAAGATGAGGAGCTACTGGAGACAGTCCAGCGGAGGGCTGCAAGGATGGTGAGGGGACTGGAGCATCTGTCTCATGAGGAGAGGCTGAGGGAACTGGGCTTGTTCAGCCTGAAGAAGAGAAGACTGTGAGGGGACCTAATATATACTTACAAATATCTGAAGGATGGGTGTCAGGAGGATGGGGCCAAGCTCTTTTCAGTAGCGACAGGACAAGGGGCAACGGGCACAAACTGAAGCACAGGAAGTTCCGTCTGAACATGAGGAAGAACTTCTTCCCTCTGAGGGTGACAGAGCCCTGGAAGAGGCTGC
>Ga0065711_1036784_pt1 | contig 20583 bp, 14 predicted proteins | sample Hoacrofraction12_FD_59098 | JGI IMG/M metagenome (GOLD analysis project Ga0065711, IMG submission 59098) | Hoatzin crop microbial communities from Cojedes, Venezuela - Epithelial fraction 12 v2 (version 2) | ecosystem: Host-associated > Birds > Digestive system > Esophagus > Crop | place...
CTGGAGATATTCAAGACCCGCCTGGACAAGGTCCTGTGCAGCCTGCTGTAGGTGACCCTGCTTTGGCAGGGGGGTTGGACTGGATGACCCACAGAGGTCCCTTCCAACCTCGAACATTCTGTGATTCTCAGCTGCCATATTCCCACCTATCATGAAGACCTGCTGAGCCAAAGACAACAGCCCCACACATTTGTGTCTCCTTCTTGAAGCATAAATCTGATAGCAGAAATTCCTATTAATAAAATTAAAGTGTTTTTGTAAAAATACAATATTCATATTCTAGACAGCTAACCTGGCAGCACTTCCCAGATCAAAGCAGGCCTGTCAGACTTTTATTCAAGTCTAGCCCTCCAAGAGAACTCACCAAGACCACCAGGACAAGCATACGGCTCCTCCTGAAGCAAGCGAGGACCCCTGGTTTTTAGCTTCCGTACTGGGAATCGGATACAGACTTTGAGGGAGGACGGGTTACGCTGCTCTGTTCTGCAGCAGCTCACATAGGGCTGAAACAGTATCCCAGCATTTCCCTGGACTGCTTAGGATCAGTAATAGGCAATTTTTTACCCTCATTCTTGCAAAGCTCCACATATTGACATCTCTACAGAGCCTGGTAACCCCATTTTAACCAAAGCTGTTCCTAGTTGCTTGCTCCAAAGCAGAAGCTATCACCACTCCCCCTATCGAAGGACAGGCAGGACAAGCAAGAAGCCAGAGCCACCGCAGCCAGCCAGCAACCTCTCAGGGAAGCCAGCAACCTTCCTCCAGCTACCGTCTGGGAAGCAGCAGTCCACCTCACGCTTTGGGAATCGTTGCAGCTTGTCATGCTGCTTGTATTCATTTTCAGATTCAGGCAGGATCCCAAATTTTTGGCCTCGGTTTTCAGTAGCTGCAAAGTCTGAATAAGCCTGTTCTTCACTGCCAGTGCTGCGAAAAGCTGCATGAGACGTTTCGTGAACTTTTACAGAAAAGGAAGAATGTCACTAAAGCCCCGGCCCATGCAATTTTCGGGTAAGGCTTTGCCATAGTCACCGGGTGCACATTCGCTGTACCTGTTAGTGCTTGCGGAAGGTTTCAAAAGACATTTTCCACTTCTGTTGCTGCTGGAGTGGTGCCAGCTGACAGCTTTCATACCCACGGGAAGTGGCTAAAGCAAAGCCGGTCTGAACTTGACTACAATGCAGGAGCTCTTAATAACAAGATCCCTTCTGGAGGACTCCTCTGTTTAGAAACAGTTGGGTTTTACTGTTAGGGACTATGCTGACTCCCCAAAGAATCCATGTCAGAAATACTCCACTTTGTGAAAGGACGTCCGAGATTAATAAGCCTCTACTGATACTCATGACTCAACATCTGAGTTACGGTAGCTTTCTGAAGAAAGATGGAAGTGGTTCAGTACACAGCAACTTAGAACAACAATATGGGCAAGGTAGCCATAAATTCAGGTGCAGATTAAAAAAATAAAAAAGTAGGCGGGGAGGGGAATAGGGAACAATCAGGTGCTTTAACTTTTCTGAGTTAAAGCACAGATACCTTAAGTTCTGTGAAGGCTATTCCTGAAGCTGGAATAGCAAGTTAGACTCATCAGCCTGGAAAAAAAATCACCTGGGGATATGGTAGAAAACAACAAAGGCATCAATGGCAGATCAACTGCACAGGGATCAGCTGCTCGCTGCCTCTTCCAATACTAGGGATCACAGGCAAGCTAGGTAGAGCCAGGCTCAAGAAACTCAGCAACAACTCAATGCAATGGGCAATAGACCTGTGCAGCTGCTTGCCACAGTAGAATACTAAAGACGTCTACATAAGCTCAAGGAAAAACTGCACAAGTATCTGCAAGAGAGATTCATTATGGGCTACCAACTAGACAAACCAAAGTCCAAACCTCAGGAAATCCTCTGAACCAGAAAGCGTCAGGGGACGGAAAGAAGAGTAATCAAACACAAGCTTTTCTTCTTAATCCTCACTAGGCAGCTACTTACTGCAACTGTAGAAGGAAACTGGGCTAGGTGAACCTTTGATGTGAACCAGCACAGCCACTCTCCCATATTCAAGTGAGGAGACATGGAATTACCTCTTCTCCTTCACTGGAAGAGACACTCCTCTCTCCATGACAAGGACAGAGATTTCCTTTCCGCTAGTGTGGAGGTCCATTTCAGTCAAAACAAGACAGATAAACAACGTTCAGTTTACTTTCCAAGTGTCTCCACTTTGGAAGTCTGTCCTTGCAATCCTGCTCTACTTTCCAGAGTTAACAAATACATCTTAGAAGCTTATCAAATTTCATCTTCAGAGCTGTTCCGTGAGTTTTCATCTCCACAGCACCTACTCGAGTTTTATTCAGAAACACAATGGTCCTGTAATTAGGAACCTTCTAATTTCCATCCTGATCACAGCCAGCTTTTACCTATCTGTTCTTGTGCCAACAATTGTCTGGTTCTTAGCTAAGCTGCAAGCCACCTGACATGTTCACAATAACGGATCAATGGTCTCCTACAATGAAGCAAAGCAAAAGGTCAGATCTGCACCACAAAACACCTATTCAATTTTGACCTAGAATTCCAAGGTACTCCAAATCCCGGAGAGCAGAGTCAAAACATACATACGCATGCTTTAGATTCTGTGTTAGCCTGCTAATGTCAAGTGAAAACGCAAAGGGATTTTTCCTAATCAGAACCCTCAGACTGGAAAGAATTCAAAAAAAAAAGTGCAGACCTGTAAATAACTTCATAGGTATGTTACACACAGTTATGCAAGTCATTTATGTAATAGCTGTAACAATAAAGAGAAAATAAATTAAGATAGTAATAAAGTACAAAAAACTTACTTCCCAATGTTTTCAGGTAGTGCTTGCAGAGAGATGTCATTTACCGAAAGACACGTTAGATTCTGTAATTCAGGAAAGCTTTCGGGCAACCTGTGGAGATATTAATTCAGATCAAGGACTTCCAGCAGAAGTATTCACATTCATATAATACATGCTGGAAAAGAGAACATGTAGTGGAAAACAAGAGTCTACTTAGCAAATACACACAGAGGGAGGCATGTTCAGACTCCAGCATGACTCAGAAAATTCTAAAGACCATACTAAGGGAAAAAAAAAAACAACAACCAACCACCAAACCATGACTTAAGAGACTTTAAAGTTCCTTCTGTGTCAAAGAACAGGTAATATCCCTGTCTCCTAGCCCCTCCCTTCCCTCACCCCAATTTGCAACTCTATAAAGCTATAGGGCCTGAAAACATTTTAAGCATTTTAACAACTTTTTTTTAAAAAATCACACCTATTAAAAAAAAGCTTTTTAACTATTATTTTCCTGTATCAGCTAGATGGTAAAATAATTAAACAAATTACTTTTATTCAGACTTCAGTTACATACATGTTCACAGCACGGCCATTTCATATGAGCTATTAGGCTGCTTTTCAACTGCTGCTTTATGAAGAAACAGTCTGTTCACTATGAAAGTAACGTTCCGCTGTTACAGCATTTCACATTTACTGGTTCACAACACAGCACCATATAATCACTCCCTTCTTACACTACAAAATGCAGCCATATGCAAAACGCTCCTGAAGTTCCCAAAGCCTTGAGGTCCATCACCAGGCTGGTCTACCACAAGGCTCAGCTTCCCCTCCCCTTAAGTGGACGGATTTCCTCACCCCCGCTCGCTGGCAGCCAGCTTGCACCAAGCAGCTCCGTCTGCAGTTGCACAGGAGACAGGCTGGGGTAAGAGAGGCAATGAGGCAGAGGAGGAGAAGCCCCTGGTCCAGCCATCCAGCTTCTACTTGATCCCCAGAGCATGCAACCTAAGCTCAAGCTGTAGCATTTGCTTTGGCTCCTGCTGTCCCCATCACCCAGCTCAAGGCACATGCTATGACCTGCAGGCAACCAGCCAAAAGGAGATGCACACCCTACAGGCAAATACAACCATGCAGGATGCGGAAGGGGAAAAAAAGACAAATTACAGTGGGGGGCAGGGGAGAGTTTTCATGTGCTCATACTCCACTGCTTCTCGTTTTCCAGACCTTATTAACAGAACATGCTCAGTATCTCCAAAATGTGAGCTCCACTGTAACTACTCAATACCGTTTCAGCTCTAACAGGTTTAAGACTGGAGTTCAATGGTTTGATTATCTTTTGGTCAGCCCTGAAGCGTACACGTAGTTGGACTAGATGATGTTGTAGGTCCCTTCCAACCAGAACTAATCTATCTAGAGCATATAGTGGACTTCCAGTCTAATCTACAGTAGATGAACCTGCTTTTTATTAATATGAACCTGAAATCATCTGAAAAACAGAAAAATGGTCTCCCAGCCACTTATAATGCTGCAGGTTCGTCTATTATTGACATTGACGCAACATACTGTATTACTGGTAGGACATCGATTAGGAAGATCTCCGACTGGCTTTTAAGCTTAGAGGAAGTAAGGACAAGAATCAATGGCTAAAAAAAAGTTCCAGGACACCACACAGACAAGCAAATCATAGTAGACTTTCCTACTTCGCCTGGGCAAATTAGTGCCAAAACGTACATGCTGTTATAGAGGCAAAACTGACTGAAATTCTGGATCTCATCACAGAAAATACCTGGCATCTGTGTGTAAACAGCTTCTGGTATCTGTGTTTTTTAACTTGGTAATCTGCTTGGAGTGATGCTTTCCAGGACACGCATACACTCTGCAGCTACTTTATCAAGAATTTTTAAAATTCCCTTGACCTGTCAACAAAGAGTTATGAGATCTATTTCAACCCCACCAAAAGGCCTTTCAACTCCTTTGTTAATTCCACTCCGCTGTAGCTGTGCATTACAACTACTGTTTGAGGACACGCATTGCTTGGGCCACAGGCCTTGTTCAGCACACAAAATAGAGAAGGATAACTAGCACGCTACCACAGACAATTTTGATGTCAAGACCATGAGGTGCAGCTCTGAGCTTTACATACTGCACACTAAATGCCTAGGAAAAAGCTGTTCGGTGACCCTCACCACTTGCGTGTCTCATCATCAGTTCAGCCTCAGTTTGCTTTGCGGGATTTTTGTGGTATTATTATCCTCGCTACATAAATGGGCTACAGAGGCACAGGCATTAAGATCACAAGTGTCCCTTTAATGCTCAGGGACGTGACTTTCCAGCGAACTTAGGACGCACTATGGGAAATATTCAAAGCGCACTTCTGAAGAACCTCAGCTGCACACGTGGGAGAAGCCGCCTTGCAAAACCGCTGGAGTGGCTTAAGATATTACAGACACCCTCTTGTTTGTCAGCACTCCTGCACCCCAGCCAGCCAGCTAATCGTGCAAGTATTCCTCGTTCATCTCAGTGCAAAGCAAAGCAGGCTGGTGAGCGACCACTGCAAATACTCTGGCTTATGTTACTTGCTCAGCATCACAAAGCAGCGCTGTGGCACGGGCTGGTTTAGAAAACAGTTCTCAAAATAATTTTCAAAGGCCTTAACTAGCAGATCACCTCTTCCTTGCTATCTCCAGCCTCATTTCACTAGATAAATTCCGAATTCTTCAGCAAATGGCACAGAGAAATGTAAACAGAACTGCTCTTCTGTGCTAAAAGTGTGCGTAATCCCCAAACTCCAGCTCTTCAGAACCCAGACTGGCAGCAGCCGCCGACAGACGCAGTGCGTTTTTGCCACATGTTACTGCATGTCACTGTGTCCCAATTGATGGGAGGGTACATGAAGCACTAGTCCAAGCTTTAATCGTTAGTAAAAGCCATTATCTGCAGCAGCTGATGTAAAGCCTGCTACAAATCGTCAGGCACCTGGGTTTCTGCCAATGCATGCATTTGTGCTAACCACCGCCTTCTCTCTCCCAAGTATGAGCATGGTTTTCCTATGCATTTAAGAAGAGGAATGAAAATTACTTGAGAGACAACCAGATTTACATTCTTCCTGGTTGGCTAACAAATTTCATCCCCTCCCAGGAAAGATGTGCATCACTTTTTAAATCTGAACTTTTGCTGCAGTCCCTGCCAGAGACAGACACTGTTGGCAAGATTTCATAGAGATCCTAGATCACAATTTTTAAGGGCTTATTTAAAATTGTGATTGTAACAGCAAGATTGTAATTCTAGTATGGCAAGTACTAAGAAGATGGTGGAAGTTACCTAGTCAGTGGATTCCCACTGAAATCTGCTACCTGTAGTGCTCTGCAGAATGAGATGCTTTCTGGTATTTCAGGAATATCTGCAGAAGGAGAAAAAAAAAAAGGAAAAAAATTGTCAACAACTGTACTTCTTCTACACTGAAATTATTGCCTCATTACATTCAGAAACTTGCTACTGCAAGGAGTTATCTCGGTATCTTTCAAGACATTTCAACATGCAAGACGGTTTCACGTCCAAATACACAGCTATTGCGGCAGAGCCATTTTGTGCTTTTTCACATCCCATTTCCCCCTCCTGATCCACGCTTGTCTTCCTGATCCTAGACTACTCACCTGTCCTTGGACTAGTCTTTATCAGCCTCTGCCCATCAAATAAAACAGACTCTATGTCCTAGGACTGTCCTAAAAAAACAATTAAAATCTGAACCTCTTGTAATTTGATCAACACACACCCACAGCCTGTGCCAGCAGAAAGTAGGTGGGGAGGGAAAACAAGGGAAGGGAGAAGAGAATGTGCAAGTCTCTCCACCTGTAACATACACCCATGGGAGCACAACCAGCCTCCCTCGCATTAAAGGATGGTAATTTAAAAATATTATTCAAATTGACAGGTCCCGTGTAAGTGCTAGTACGCTATTTCAGACTGCCAGAAAGTAATCAGAGGTAGTTGTATGTGAAAATCGGTATTTTTTTTTTTCCAAGTATCTTCAACATAACACGTTTACCTACCGAATCCAGGCATGATATCTTAAAAATAAAATTGTCTTCTGGGCACTGGCTGTGGGTCCTCCGGGCAAGTCCTTGTTTACTGTCATTGAGATCCAGCAAAAATGAAACAAACATGTTTGGTTTCCTTGTTTAACAATTCAGATTTTTATGATTCATTTTGAAAAGAATTCAAAAAGAAAAAAGGCAAGTCTTAAAGTAAAAGTCAGACTTCTGCTTCCAAGTTTTTTCCTATTTCCATTTTCTCTACAGAGCATTACAGCGACTCCCTCTCCTCTTCCTACTGTTCTCATCACAAAGAATGCCTTGTGAAATGCCTTCACAGATTTCCTCATGCAAGTGACAGCACCGACCTCAGCAGCCATCAGTGATATAAATATGCTGAAAAATATTTGGAAATTAGATAGCTTCCCACCTAGTTGAGTAACTCGGAATTGACTACCTATGTATTTCATTCGGCTCTTCTCCCCAAAAGCGGCGCAATGCAGGGAGGAGAGTACCTGCTCATCAGGCTCCTCTCTTGCCAGGTAATCCCAGCACATGCATCTGTTTTGAATGATTCCCTGCTCAGAACTGAACCCAGAGTGAGGAAGAACATCTTGTGAACTCACAGGTCGTGATTGTTGCAAACGATCAACACAAGGGCAGTAGAGGAGCATCTCCTGGGAAGCTTCTTCTGTTTCCTACATGAATGGGAAGCGCTGGAGGGAAGGAGGGAGATCAGCATCCCCAGATGGGTTTCACTCCATCCCAAGAGGTGTTTCCTCTTGGAATGGAAGGAAATCACTCCTCCCTCATGAACCCCAGTGCTCCCAGTACACTCACCAGGCACAGCTTTGAGAACAGCCAGGGCAGACAAACAGTTCCTAGTGCTACCAGTAGCTCTGAAGTAGTCTAATCACTAACCCCATACACTGCATATTCAGAAAATATATTCACTTTTACTAAATACCAGAATAATGAATGATGGGGGTGAATATCCACAGTGCAAGGCATCAACCAACCAAGCTGTGCTTCCACAACGCCAAACAAAGCCACCCGGGGTGAGGTTTGCACAGAGCAGTGTGCACAGCATAGAGAGTTCCCTCAGCACACCTGGTGAAGCAAAATAAACTACTTTTAAACCTACACAAACCCTAAGGTCTATCAACAGCAGAAGTTGTCCCAGAAAATGGAATATGTGACTTTAGAGATTAAGTCCCATCAGAGATGTTTCATATGTTCCTACCCACCCACTCCTTCGTAACAGCTTTGGTATTTGAGGTGAAACAGTCGATTTTTCTAGAAAACCAACAGCAAAGAGATAAATTCAGAGTGAAATGTCAGGCGAGGCCTTTGAGGGGAGAAGGGACAGGTCACCCTGAGTCCCCAGACCAGGACTAAGAGAGCTCACTCCCCTGCGGCAGCTTGCCTCACAGAAAGACCAGACCACATGGCAGGACATCAGCCTGGTGGGATGTCGGGCCGGAGAGCAACCAAGCCTCTCTGTCAGGCTCTTCAAACCTCTTCACGGGTGTCAACTCGGTCACAAGCCCAAACCCAGCACAACACGTGCCAGTGACACAGCCAACAAGCAGATCCTCCACGAAGAACCTCAGAAGCAGCCATGGAGCTACTGCAGGAGCCACAGAGGTCCTGGATTTAAACGGGGGCCAGCTAAACAACCAGCCTGTTTCAGAGTGTCACATTCACAAGTGTCTCGGCTGACCTTGCTGCAGGAATCAAAACCTCGCACTTTTTTCCTCTCACATGGTAGGGACAAACAGGTCTGAATAGTGGCATTTGAGTAACTTAAAAAAAAAAGTGTCATTAAGATTTTCTGATTAAATTATGACCTTGAAGTGATAAATTCTCACAACACTAAGTACTTCAAAGCATTTGCCTGTCACTAACGCTCCAGAAAGTAAAAGCATGGACTTCATTACAGGGATACTGCAAAACAGATGGCAAATAAACTACTACTCTTTCTTTTCTTTTTTCTTTATTAAACATTCATATAGAAGCATTCACTTTTGAAAAGGTGTTCTAAGAAATACAAACAATACACAGAAACTGAAACCTTCCCTTTCCCTACATAGAAACATACATAAAATCAAAACAAAATCAAACCTGCATTTACAGACAGTAAAGCCGATGGCTTTACCCATTCCAGTCCTCTATGACTGAGTGACGCCTGTAGAAGACTGAATTTGTGCTGCAGGATTACTGAAGACAGAGGTCCTACATGCACTCAGAGGCTGTTATTTCTGCCTTGCATTGCAGCAATGACAAACACTGATACCGAGCTCTGCTGAGCAGCAGCAAGAAGTGTGTCATCCACCCTCAAACCATCCTTCCCTGGACAACTAGCTGGAAAAGCACTGAGAGGGTCACCACTATTTCACAGCTTCTGAGGGCTCAGAATAACTCGCTGCTTTGCGACCTAGCCAGTGTCTACAACTTTTATACATGCATATTTGTACACAAACACCCCTTTCACATACAGATACACACTTCCTCTGTGCGTGAATCACTCTCCCAAATAAAAAACAAAGAGCCCCACAAAACTCCAAGCTCAAGTAGAAGTAACATCCTAACTTGTTTGGAAAAAAAAATTAAAATATATATATATATACACACACATAAAAACGTAACATACCAAGCAGAAGATACATTTAAATCCTCAATGACAAAGTTTCTGAAACTAGTCATGCTATTGATTTCCTCCACCAGTGCACAGCTTCATCGCCATACTGCAGATACTTTCTCTTCCACTGCTGTATGATGGACTACGAAAACCAAAAAATGCGCCTTCGCAGCAAAACTATTTTGATAAGCCTTTTCTGTTGTTTAGTCTTGGGTATTATCCGTAACAGCCAACAAGTATCTGAGCTAAGTAAAAATTACTCCAATGTAAGATACTACTTGAAATAACACAGTGTAGGCACTGCTTATAGAAGAGAAATTCCATTTCCATGTTAAGCTTTTTTTTGCATGTAAAGTGCATTTTCCTCCCCACATTGATACTTTTTCTGTATCGGATTCGTTTCTGTCCTCCAGCTAACTGGACAAGGGACAGACAAAAATTCACTGCAACTCTTTGTACTGAGGATCATTATACATTTAGCACGTTCAATAAGGTTGAAATATAACTCATTTTAACTGCAAGGCATCTTAAAAAGATTTCTCAGGCAAAACACAACCAAGTTATGAGGAGATACTTTATCACTACACATGAAGACATTGCACTGAATAAATGAACTCAGAAGAGAAAAGGCAAGCAGCATTTTAGTATATGACAAAGAAAACTTGGAGTGATTACTACAGCCCAGAAGATGATGGTCCATAATAGAAGCATTGACATACTCCACTGAAACGCAGCAGAGGATATTAAAATACATAAAGAAGTCCTTCTGTCTCTTGATGGATTAAGCAGCTTTCACCATAACTGTTGCCTACTCGATTTCATTACAGACATTAACATGTACATCCCTGCCAATATCAGCAGCAGTAAGGTTGAATGCTTTTCTTGCCACTGCTGGATAACCAGCTCAAATCCTACTTAAATATCTAGGATTCTTCTGATGCTACGCACTGACGAATGCTCTACACTTACACGATGCCCCAGATGTTCTGGCGTACAGACTGTGCAGCACTGCTAATAATAAAGCCTTAAACCAAGCATAAGCCCTGTGACGTGTGAGAATACAAATACACTGGCAGCAAAAAGAAGTCGTGCCAGCAGAAGTGGATGAAAATCAAGCTTGGCAGTCATGTACATAAGAGGGCATCTTTCCCGTTCCCCTCTCCCCCCCCCTTCAAAACACCTCTTCAGAAGTTTATCGTTCTAGTTTGCAGAAGAATTTCCCACCGAGACAGCACGTCCTGTACAAGTGACTTAAGAGGTAAGTTTGACACTAGGGAATTCCGTACTGCGTGAATGAGAAAATTACTTCTAAAAATCCTTTTGTCTGGTGCTAATCTATTTTTTGTTGAAGATTTTTACAACAGCCACATCTCTCAATCCCTGTTCCCCCACCTTACTACTACCGACGCCTGGGAGGGTGGAGGGGAACACAGCCTTCATTTTAAACTGAGAAAATCTTTTGTATGGCACATTTTTACAGCATTGTATATTGAATTTCAAAAACCGACAGTAATTTTGTCTACCCAAAGGCTACGTGGCCAGCACCCTCTGCACATTCTACAACCGTGAACATAATTTCCAATATCTAATCAATACTAAGACAGCAACGGCCGGGAAGGTCCTAGCCTGCGATAGGGCCACCAGATCACAGCTACTCAAACAGTGGACTCTAGCCCAAAGTAAAAAGTGTTTTTATAAGAACTTCACTGCAGTCTCAAATGTGCCACGTTCCTGAGGGAGCATTTACAATGTTCAAGAGTCTTTTGGGAAGCAACTACTGGACGCTGTTGTATTTTCCAGCTCTGAAGGTGACACAGAGCACTGTGCTTAGGAGGGCTGGAGCCAGCACACCCCATACACCCCAGCACAAGTCAGCCGAATAGTCTTGACCTGGGCAGTCAGAGTGCAAGGCCCACCACCAGGTCTGTACAACACAGACAAAACACCTTAGCCACTTAGTGATCAGTAACTCATTAATGCATTAAGCAGTTGATTAGTTTATACCAAATATATACCCAGGAACCCCATTCCAAACTCAAAGCCTGTGAATTCATGCAGCATCATCCCTCAGGTGAGAGGTAACCAGAGGCAAAACAGATCTCATCCATCCAAATCAACTCACAAAATTTTTCCCCTGCCTCTTCTCACATACTATGTCTACTATAGGATAGCACACATACACACCAAAGGTCCAATAAAGCACTAAGGACTGCGGTGCTCAAGTGATTTAGGAGTCTAGAGATTCTCCTCCCACTCCCACGGAGGTTCCTCTGTGCCACCCACGGCAGAGGGGTCTCCAAGACGCCTGCCCGCAGGAAAGCTCTCCCACCCTGCTCTCCACCTCCTCCACCTTCCCAGCATGGGAAGGGGAAACTGCCCACATAGTCAAATACCTTGCAAGAAGGAATTTATGGTGCAAATAGTTTGTCTTTACGAAGGGCTCTTTGGCAGCGAAGCCCAGCTGAGTAGGCTCTTGTCTTGTAGACGCCACCACCGCATCTCTCCACCCTCCCCAAAGCAGCCAACTGCAGCTCCCAGAGGTTTTGTCTCCATGGGTGGAAGGGATGGTGGAAGATCACCCATCCTCCCCCTCCATTTCCACATTAAAATCATGACATACACAATGATCTGACAGTCTGCTTTTTTTCTAGAAACTGGAAGGTTTTGCTGCTAACCCTGAGGCTGTGGTAATCAACCCCCTCAGGTCAATGTCACAATTTCTGGGGCGCAATGTGACAGCAGTCACCCGGTTCTTGCAAAGTCTAGTGAAATTAAGGGTCTCTTGTACAGGTTGTGACATTTTCCTCTTCAAGCTCCGAGGCTGAGGATATACAAAATACAAGAGATACTGCTCTTTTAAGACCCGTCTTTACAACTTTAAGGAAAATTCACAAAACAGGTTCAGGTTGGGTTTTCTTAACTAAATCCCTTACTGTACAATTAACAAAGAACTGAAGCGAGGTACTCATCTTGTTTCTCCTCCTCATTGCTTCTGGATACATCCCTTTTCCAAGGGAGAAGAGAAGCAGGAGAAAAAAAAAATCCTTACAAAACTGCATTTCATGGATACATAGTTATTAGGCAATTTACTTGAAAGGAAACTGTGTGGGGACATACAAACAAGCTGGCTTTTGAACAGATAGCATGTGGTAAATGAACAGATTGTCCATCTCAGCTGCAGGAAGAAGCAGCAGCAAAGCACCAGGAGCTGTAACTTGGAACAGGAGGAAAAAGAGGGTGGGGGAGCTCAAAGATCAGATCATAAGGAAACAATAGTTCCATGTGAATTAAGTGGAAGAGCCTGAGTTTGGCAAGGAATTCAGGTCTTCTACCTTTTTATTGATACATGCCAATGAAGAGTTAAACAAGGCTAGGAGACATTTTTATAAGGATTTCCACCTTGGACCTCAAGGCTAGCGGGAATTAAATATTTTTAGTCTGAGAAGTAAGAAAAAAAAAAGAAAAAAGTAAAAAAACAGTATTCTACCTACAAAGCTGTGGATGACAGAAAGTGTATTCAGTGTTTTAACAGCAAAGTTACAAATTTATTGGATTAATTCTTCAGTAACTTCACAGTCATAGCATCTAACCTTCTTAACAAAAAAGAAACTAAAACGCAAGCAACTCTGTGGATACAAGAACTAACAACACCTGTTTGCAGTTTGCCATTTTATGATCTCTAATCTAGACTATTCAGAAAATTAAGTATTTATTTTATGTCACTCCCATATGCACTGCCCAATGTTTAACATTTAAGCTGATAGTTCAGCAGGCCAAAGGTTTCTGTCTCCAACTTGTTCTGCTGCTTTCAAAAAAAAAAAAAAAAAACCACCACACCACCCACATCAAACCCCCAAAAAACACAACCAACAAACAAAATCCCCCAGAAAAACCCAGACACAAAAGCCCCTCAAAATCCACAGCCTTCTCTTGAATTTGGATGAAGCCAGACATGGTTGCTAGATGCGCATGCAAGTACATTAGCAAAGTCTCCTTAGAAAAAACAGTTAAATCTGGCACAATATATCATGATGGAAAAATCCACTTTCCTGTAATCCATTTAAAAAATAACACCTTCTAAACTTCTCTAATTAGATTATTCCATCATGAGATTTCACTTATCTTCTCTTTCCCAATAACAGACAGCACTGGCTTCTCCTTCCTTCGATGAGCCTTGCTCAGGGATGAGGTCCGGTCTTTTCTCTCTCACCTTACTTCTCCAGCTGGGTATAAAGCTCACCTCCTCCTCCAAATTACCAACATCAAACCCATTTTAGTGACACAGATTCACAAATTCCAACTTTTACATCACCTCTTCAAAGCAAGCAAGACTTTCTATGTGTCTGTGGGATTCTGCAGTGCTCCAGAATCTAAACACAATTTGCAGTACATGTTTCTTTCTTCCCCATTACTCTGCTTTGTACATCGATCCCCAAGCTTCATGTGTAAGAAATGAAAATGGTAATGTTTTCTAAGCACAGGTTTTAAACTAATCTCAAGGGAGGGATGGGAGATAATACAGAGAAAATACATGTCACTAGAGATTAGATGCGTCAAAAAACAAGCAAACAAAAAAAAAAAAACCGAACAACCCAACAAAACTTCTAGAAAGCAGCCGTCTAAGAGAGTGAAAAATTCTGCTCTCTCCAAGTCTGCAACAAGTGAGCTTTGTTTTCATCAGCACCAAAAAAAAAAAAAAAAGAAACACCCCACAAAACCAAGAAACTGTCATTGGCCTGGCCCAGGCCAAAGCTTAAGATCATCTGCAGTAGTGCTCTACCACCATACAAACCACAATAGTCTCCAGTTGGATGTCCCACGGCTTTCAGATCTTCACAACCAGGGCTGCAGTGAGTGCGTTCCCAGGATGCTTTCTTGTACCAGGTAAGACATGTCCACGCAGGACCAGGAGAGCAATTCTTACTTGTCCATGGACACAAATCAGTTCAGAAGGCAAACAAGCAACATCCAGCAGTTGCATATGTAAACAAAAAAGATCCATTCGCCAACTATACTGCCTCACAGCACAGCTTGCTGGCTTCTTTCTTTTTTCCTTGTGCACTGAATGGGGACACTTAGCCACTTTGTGGGCAGAAGGGAGGTAATCCTACAGTACAGATGACAGCTATGCCTTCGAGAGCAGATAGCAGAGTTAAAAAGGCAAAGCATTGGTGTGCAGGCACTGATACAAACAAGTGAGCTGAAACCCCAGAGAGCGAAGCAAAGACACACACCGCACTTCAGTGGCATGGACTGATGCTCTGCAGGTCAGCCACCGCGTGCTCACCCGGCCTTCCAAGGAAGCTTTAAATGACTTGTTGAATAAAGTGTACCTGTCATGCAATATAGAATGAATGGGGTGTCCTGAGGATGACTAAGATCTTTAAAGCCAGTCGTCCTGGCTTGTATCAGGAATAGTGTGGCCAGCAGGAGTAGGGAGGTGATTGTGCTCCTGTACTTGGCACTGGTGAGGCTGCACCTTGAGCACTGTGTTCAGTTTTGGGCCCCTCTCTACAAGAAGGACATTGAGGTGCCGGAGCGTGTCCAGAGAAGGGCAACGAGGCTGGTGAGGGGTCTAGAGAACAAGTCTCATGAGGAGCGGCTGAGGGAACTGGGGCTGTTTAGTCTGGAGAAGAGGACGCTGAGGGGAGACCTTATTGCTCTTCACAGCTACCTGAAAGGAGTTGTAGTGAGGCAAGTGTTGGTCTCTTCTCCCAGGTAACTAGCGATAGGACGAGAGGCAATGGCCTCAAGTTGTGTCAGGGGAGGTTTAGATTAGATATTAAGAAAAATTTCTTTACTGAAAGAGTGGTCAGACATTGGAACAGGCTGCCCAGGGAAGTGGTGGAGTCACCATCCCTGGAGGTGTTCAAAAGAAGTGTAGATGTGGCACGATGGGATATGGTTTAGCAGGCATGGTAGTGTTGGGTGGATGGTTGGACTCGATGATCTTAGAGGTCTTTTCCAACCTATGAGTGTATGATTCTACAATTCTAAACAGACTTTTAATTAAGTTCGAAAGCAGCTAAAAAGAATAAACACTTAAAATATAAACCAGTAGTATTAAACCACCTGCAAATGAAAGTATAACAGTTAAATACCATTGCTGTTGGTTTCTGAAAGTACCCTGATAACTGACGACAAAACAAGAGTTTCTAAATCTGCAACTACAATCCATTTTGGAAGCAAGGAAAACATAAAAATAATGCTCATGGAGCATCTGGGACACTGGCCTACAGCTGCCAAAGACTGACCTCCGAAATCTTGGACACGACTGATGCCATCAGTCTTGCACAGCAGCAGCAGCTCTCTCCTTACACAACAGTGTTGAAACTATTGAGATGCTTCTGAGGAACCATCTCTACTGTTAGAGTGATCCTGAAGTAGCATATTTATCTTTTGTGAAATCTGTAATTATTTTAATCTGTAATTATTTTCACATAAATGACAGCATATTTGCCATACCACGGCAACTATATTGAGAGAGGATTTTGGAACGATGTCACGAGACTTGCATCTAGAACAGCTGCACTATCAATACAGTCATAAGCTCAGTTTAACCAGCAACTACAGAAATGGGTAGCAACTAATACATCATGTAGCCAGAATCCATCTCTATGGTAGGTACGAAACTGTATACATTAAACAAACAGTATTATTCTTCCTGGATATCAAGGTAAAGAGCCACGTTGAGATTTTGGCATCAAGCATCATGCAGAGTCAAATATGGCTTAACAAGGTCTGCCCACACACAGATTTCCTCAGTAGATACTGCAGCAAACCCATCGCTCCTCAGTTCACAACGTAACAAATCTCAGCTCCACTGATAGCGAAGTCAGCAACAGAACCAGCATAATCCATCTGTGAAGGTTAGCAAAATCCATTCAAATCTCCCACTGCACACACACTTGCATCTTTTCTGCTGTTTTGAGACTTGGGGTTTTGACACTAGACCATATCGCAAGGTTCCAGAGCACTTCCACGGAGGAACAGCTAACCTGAATCCCCTTGCCTGCTGCCAGCTAGAGAGCCACTACAGACATTTGGTGCAAATCTCCCCGTACGCAGCAACTCCATCGATTTTACAGGCTGGCGCGGCCCGAGTCCTCAGTAGGCATGTTCAGTGGAAGCAAGAAGAGTAGCAGCAGAGAAGCCTGCCAGGCTTTTGTCACAGAGAGACAGGCACATGCAGGCAGACGCAGCAGTGCAAGAGGCTCATCTCCCCCATAAGCAAGGGGGTTAGCCTTGCTCCGAGGAGTGGGTGGGCAGCAGGATGGTTCAAATGGCACTTCTGCAGCTGGGAAGGGTAGGAAAGCCACCCCAGTGCCAAACACCCAGCAGCTACTGTCCAGTGTGAAAGTTCAAAGTGATTTTCTTATCCTGAAAAAGCTGAATAAAACAAGTTGCTGACAATCTGTCAAAGGTTGGAAAAGGTACAAGGCATATAAAAAAAAAAATAATCCAGACTTCCACACCACAGCTGTCAAGAGAAGGTATGTGTGGGGTAGCAATTTCTTCAAATAAAAATATTACCATTAAATTAACACCTTCAGGGCATTTTAAGGAGCATGCAATATCGTGAAAAAAACATATCAATGGAATCTGGAGGATTTAATACTTGTCAAAAGCAAACAAAAAACCCTCTTCTTGGAGAGAAGGGATACTGAAAAGGAATGCAACACATCTGCACGAACACGGCAGACATACATAGCATACATAATCCCAAATATCAGCATGCATTAACTACAGAAACTTTATGCGTTACCCCTCCTGTCTGGAAGAAGCCATTAACATTTTAATGGGTCTGGGATGGCAGGGCCCTAAGCTCTAAGAATTCAGCCTCCAGGGCTTGCGCAGAAGAAGGGCGGGGGAGTCACTGGGGGAAACCCCTGCGGGATGAGCAGCATGGGTAGCAGCCTGCTAGAATTCCCAGGGATCTCCAACAAGCCGCACACACTTTGGGAGAGAGGGAAGCGTAACAAAGCGCCAGCCGAGGCGCAAGGAAAAAGACTGCAGAAGTCTGAGCACGTCTGTCTCCCTCTGGAGACGGCACTTCTTTTCTAAATCACAGGGTCTTCTGAGACTTGTCCAGGAGGGTGCCCAAGTGCTGGGGGAAAACAAAGAGCCCATAGGCGCTTCTGATTGCGCCTAGAGCAGAATCGCTCCTCTACCACGGAGAGCAAAGACTCGCGCTGAAACCCAATGCAAAGCACGGGAGCCCTACCCAAACTTCAAGGACATCAAGCAAGGACGCATCAGCGACCCAGCGTCCTTGCAGAATTCACCAGAGATGTGAGAATCCACGAAAAGATCTACTCAAACTTGGGGAGACTGAGGGAACCAGCAGCAGTTTCACACACACAGCAGTTGAGCAGCTATCTCAGAAGATGCTATGGGGAATACTTCGAGTCTCAGACACGCTTTGCCAGCAACTCAAAAGCTCACGCATCCACTGCTGAAATCCTATGAGTCTGTTTTCTTTAGCCCCAGAACTAGTACATCAGCTTTTTGAACAACCTAAGACCAAGGGGCAGAGATAAACTGCAATGCCAAATAACCTTCAAAGCGCTCCCCATCGCTATGCTGTTTTCTTCGCGCAGCCTCCCTGCCCTTCGATACTCCCATCCTTGATTCACGGATTCAGCCTTTGCTCAAATAACAGCCTCAGACAGACTAGAAAAGCACGGTGGGGATGTTTCCTAGGAAATCTGCATGAACACACGGCCTTGCAGAGTAATAAGAAATAGCATCAACATGCAAATAATACAGGGGAAGTTTAAGACTATATTGCTCCTAGCCTTTCCCAAATCCTTCTCCTGCACCACTCAGGCTCTCGCCATACCCTCCCCAGACTTCTCTCACGTACACCCAAGATCACAGGAGCCTCAAGTTTACATCTGCTGAAGATTTCTGAGTTTTACTTAGAAGGATTATTGTAGTTCCAGTTTCACTTATTAACCAAAAACTGCTTAAAGGATTAATTCTGTAGCATATTTTTAACATACACTAGCATGTCTCGAGCATTTTAAAACACTTGGGAATTTACAAAAGTCAGACTTCAGTGTTTTCCTGATCACCTTTCCTAGGTGCCTATGAACCAGCACGACCTACGCAGTGCGTAACACCGCATCGCACAGGCATCCAGCGCTACCTCCGAAGAGCCGGAGGGACCCTGCCCGCATCCCACAGGCATCCAGCACTACCTCCGAAGAGCCGGAGGGACCCTGCCTGCGGGAATCAGTCCCACCTCCCAACACAAGACCTCACCGCTGCACAAAATGCAGCTGGCCACTGCAGCCTGGAAGCGCAGCCAAGTCCAGCCACATGAGACACCCACCATCTCATGGAGCTTCAAAGACCATACGCTGACCAAAGGATTAGAAAGTACGAGAAAGGTAGACATTTTACCATTTTATTATGAGGGAAACACAAGTACGTTGTTTATTCAAAACCTTTTCTTCCTCCTCCTGGTATGAGAGGTTAAAATATAAAGGGCTACTCCTGAACACAGAACATTAGATTTTTATATTTGTATTTTTAAGCTCTTGAGGAAACAGAATGGCCAGAACTGAAAGCAATTAGTGCACTGAACCAGACAGCTAAAACAACAAAAAAACACAGAACAATGATCTCTTATTTCCCAAGTTCAGATGTCACCATCACACTTCCCTATTCATGCAGCATACTGCGTTTTCAAAAGCTGGGTTGTTTTTCTCTGCCTGAAAAGAATACAAAGAGTTCCTAATTTTTTTTCTAAGTACTAAAACAAAAACTGATGGAGTGCAAACTTCCAAACAGGAGAAACCTTTGGCAGGTTGAGAATCTGACATATTGGAAGGTGGGTCCAAAACAAAAAGCTAAGGAACGAAAATACTGTAAATCTCCAAAATCTTATGTGAGAATTTGCCCTGCAGCATCCCAGATGGCGTGTGTTTTGCCTTTTAATTTGAAGAGCTGCAAGACAACCATAACGTGACCAGTGGAAAGTAACATTAGTCGTCATCTGCCATGGCCCCCCTGCATCACCTCGCACGGTGCCTTTTTCATTTGGAGAGTCAAGCTGCGCAATAACTGTGGCATGATTAAGCTGAGGGAAGCAGTATCAGTCACCTTCTGCAATGAACCACAGAGAAGAGAAAGTAAGGCAATAAAACGGGCAATTAACACTGAACCTTGGATACAGGAAAGCAACTGCTCCCTGCCACCTGCGTTAGTCCAACCCATCACTTGCGAAAACACTTCCCCTTGCAGTAACTTCTAATGACACGCACGCATCTACTCAACCATAAATGTTCACACCACCTGTTCTCGTCACAGTTGAGCTCTCAACCCAGCTTCCAAGTCAGGCTGACAAGAGTTCACGTGGCTCTGATCCACCAGTTCTTTTGCAGCCTAGTTATTCATTTGCAAAGAGAATTTACGAAGCCAACAGCGTGTTTCCTTTTGTGTAAGGTCTGTCACAGACACCACCCAACTCAGCCAAACCCAGTGGCCAAAATACAGCATCAATTAATGCTCGCATATTTCTAAAAATGTTTTAACTAATGTGTTTCTTGTCTCCCATGTTTTTTTTTTCCAGTTTTCTTCTCTGACAAGGTCTTGCAAACATGGATAAAATTATATGGGTCTCAGAAATTTTTCAGCAACTGCCTGGAGACTCATGACACTTCATCAATTATAGTATCAGATAAAGACGGCATTAAAAGAACCAGACTAATAAAGGCATGATGCAAATTTTGGGTAGTTACAGGAAAGTGAAGCGGCCATCCTTCAATGGCAAAGGGTTAATACGAAGTTAAACTGTAAAGCAAAAAAGGCTCCCCATTACACTATTTCTCCTCTTGAATATTCAGTTACATCCCACGCTTATTTACAAGGTTACACAACCTTGCTCTCTCCACCCCATCCATCACACCTCAGAGAGCACTTTGTGCATATCCACTGCACATAAGGAGGCAAAAATAGCTGACAGTTGTTCTAATTCGGTAACACGGATTCACTGTTTCTAGATCACTGGGTCACAAGGCTGCTTAAAGGTGACCCACCAGCCCCTGAACTTCTTGCAGAACTGGTAAGTTCACCAGGCCACCAAAAAAAAAAAAAAAAAAAAA
>Ga0065711_1036786_pt1 | contig 20580 bp, 14 predicted proteins | sample Hoacrofraction12_FD_59098 | JGI IMG/M metagenome (GOLD analysis project Ga0065711, IMG submission 59098) | Hoatzin crop microbial communities from Cojedes, Venezuela - Epithelial fraction 12 v2 (version 2) | ecosystem: Host-associated > Birds > Digestive system > Esophagus > Crop | place...
CTCCCACCCCCGATTCCTTCACACAGAGCCCTCCCCAGGATGGCAAATATCCTTTTAAAAGCCAGCACTTGGCTGAAAAAAAGAGCCATAGAAAGGAGATGGTTAGAAGTAAAAAAAAAAAAAAAATGCAGATCCGTGAAAGATTGCATAGTGTCCTGCAGTAAGGAGCAAATAATCTGAGGAGAGTATTTGAATGGGAAATATAAAGTATTAGGATTTTCAAGGGACTCAGGCACGGCATTACTTGTGAGTCAAGGGATTATTTCAGTATTGGTATATTAGGAAATCTGATGTGTGTGAGAATTTAGAGGCCATGAGGCCAGAGAGAGGAAACATATATGTTAACAACAGTGAAAAGATGGACAGTGCACACAAACAAGGCCTCAGAAAGGAATGTTGTGCGCAGAAGATTGATTTAGAAAGGAAGAAACAGGGAAAGAAAAACAGCAGACTTGTGTTGCTAGATTTAGAGAGAACAAAAGAACGTATTAAGACTATCTACTGTGCAAATCACTTTTGGAAAAAAAGCAAAAGCCAAGGGGAAAAAAAGAATGAACAACCTCTTCTCTGTTTCTCATCCCTGCCATCTTCAACTAGAGGAATAAGGCAGTGTGAAAAGCTAGGAAGCTTTGAAAAAGGGAAACTGAAGGCAGAATTTGCCTTCCAATAGCAGGCGTGCAGGATTCACTAACAGAGCTTTAGAGACTGTCAGACTGCAACTTGAATGACCGCTGAATACTGCAAAGGATCCTGCCTCCGTGAGATAAATGCTTTAGCAGTTCCTTGGTTGAAAGTTTATACTTTGCATTCATCCAAGGGTATGAGAAGTCTGACATTAAGGAATGATGCGTGTTTGAGCAGTTGAATGGGATGAGACATGTGCTTCTCCATCTTCTGCTCTGCACAAGGCATCAGATGAACTAGCTGGGGAGACAGGATGGCTCAGCAACACACTATGAGCTATTATTCATGTTAATAATTTCTAAACTGTCTAGGCCTTGGAATCACTATTTCAGTTTTGATCTAGATTCTGAACAAGACATCACATGAAGAAGCATAAAAAAATTTACAGAAATACATATTTCACACTAACTTACTGTCTTATGCTTTGGTTCAGTAGTTTTCCTTTTAATTTACATTTCAGTAGGAATAGAAGACAAAGACACAGCTAAGAATAAATACATTGATATCATTAGTTGTTGAGATAAAAGTTTTATTTTCTTTTTATTTTTTATATAAAGGGCATTAGCTTTACAAGCAAAGTAAGCTTGCCATCATGTTAGAGTGATAATACAGAGTGTTTCTGCATTGGAAGGAGAAATTTACTAATATTGCAGTGACACTTCTCCACCTTATTTGCTGGTGAATTGGAAATTGCTTGCCTTTGCTTTTGTAAAATCAAAGGAAAAACTACTGCTGTCATTGGGGTTGTTGTTTTGTAATGGTAAAGCGTAGGCACATCCTGCTTAAGGGTGAAGAGACAAATTTCACCTCAGAGAGCTGTCTCTGACCTGGTCAGTGCCCAGATGTACCTCCATAAAGCTGCCTATATGGAGGGACTGCCTGCAGCGAGGTCCTGGTGACCTCAGACCTGTAAGTACCTCCCCTCCTCTCTCATGCTATGTCAGACCAGGCGCATCTAGTCCTGCTGGCTCAGCCTCCTTCCCCAGAGCCTCATCCAGGGCTCGCAGATGCCAGAGGGGCAATGCTCCATCAGCTCCTAGGAGGCTTCAGGGAAAGTCCTAAAATAAACTGCTTAGACCACTTTGTTTACTGGAAGCAAAGGGAAGAATCATAGAACAGAATCATACAATCATTAAGATTGGAAAAGACCTTGAAGATCATCAAGCCCAACCATCAGCTCAACACCACCATGCCTACTAAACCATGGCCCGAAGTGCCACATCTACGTGCTTTTTGAACACTTCCAGGGATGGTGACTCCACCACTTAACTGGGCAGCCTGTTCCAATGCCTGACCACTCTTTCAGTAAAGAAAGTTTTCCTAATATCCAATCTAAACCTCCCCTGATGCAACTTGAGGCTGTTGCCTCTCATCCTATCACTAGTTACCTGGGAGAAGAGACCAACACCTGCCTCACTACAACCTCCTTTCAGGTAGCTGTAGAGAGCAGTAAGGCCTCCCCTCAGCCTCCTCTTTTCCAGAAGAAAGAAGGAGAAACAGACAGGACAAGAAATCCCACTGGATTTTCTTTAGCTTCCTCTTTGTGTTATCCTCAGCTCTTCAAAGCCACAGCTATGGTTGACAGGAAAAATGTCTAGTTTTGAGAGTCAACTCACACAATACCAGATACTTGATATTATGACAAAGTCTCAGGTTAGACTAATTTAAACAAGGCTACCTTTAAAATAGCTTAAAATCATTGCAAAGTTTCTAACAGTTTTACAGTATTTATACCCCAGTAGTGGCTTGCTGCAAGTGCAGAAGTACAACAGGGATATTGCAACCTTAAACCCCCTCTTCCTTTGAACAAATAAAGAACCAATTATATTTTGTGTAAGGTCTTAATTTTGCTTGCAGCCCATGATTTTAATTATGACTTTTATCCCTGGTTACACTAGCTCAGCTCTCTGTTAACCACAGCAACCCATCTGTGTGCAAAAACTTGCCACTAAAATAAAAGCAAGCTACAAATCCAGAGTTTCAGTGACCAAATGCACTGACACGAATGACTATAATCTGCGCAACTCGCTGGAGTAACAGAACTGGGCCTTTGATGACCTGTGCAGAAATTATACTGGTATTTCACTGTAGCTCAGTGTCTTGGTTTTGGTTGAAACAGAATCAATTTTCTCTTAGTGAATCTTCCTTACAGCTAAGCTCCTCTAAGTAACTGCATTTTTCTGAAGCTGGCCACATATTGTACAGACAGTGTCCGCTCCAAAGCTGATAACACCTAGTGATTATAATTATACTGAGCTAATGGTAGGAAAGCAATGCAGAAGAAGGCCCCTGTTTATAATTATTACTGTAGCAGCCAAGGTCACCGATAGACCTTCTAGTTTTCACAAGTGAGGAGTCGGAAGGGGTCGTACTTGTGGGGAGGGGCAGACAGGACAGGTGACCCGATATTGACCAACGCGGTATTCCATGCCGTGCACGTCATACTCAGTTTAAAGGTGGGGGATCATGAGGGTCTCATTCTTTGTCCATGGCTGCCTTCTGAAGAGGACGCTGCTCGTTATTCTGTCTGCGATCCTGACCCAGATTCCAATCTGTGCACTCCTGAGTCCAGCTCCCATCTACTGCTGGTGTTGCTAGCTGTTGCATCACACACACTGTTTTATTTTCACTTCCAGGACTTCTCATGGCCTCCTTTATCTTTCACTTAACACTGTGATTCACAACACATCCCAAAGACCTTGAACAACGGAAAACCAGGATGTGACAAAGAAGGGATCAGAGAAGGAACAGAGAGTGGCAAAACAGCGAAAGTGAGAAGCTAGGAAGATAACCTCTGCAGTAGCACACTGGATATAGGTCTCTAACCGGATATAAATGTCATTGAGATTACATTGCCGAGGCCAAAGGAAAAATTTTGTGGCAAGCTAGCCATAAAAACCTACAGCTGGAGAAAGGCTAGCAAACCTTGTTTTAGCCACTGTGAGCTGTGTCTGCCAAACAGCCAAGGGAAAGAACCACGATATTAATCTGTCATAAGGAAACAAGCCTGGAATGGAGAGCTTGACTTGCTGTCTGTATACCAATGGTAATTAATTCTGTATTTGTGGATGAGACTACATGAAGATAAGGAGAAGAATGGAACAAGGGCAGAGCCTTATGGGGTCTATCAGGGAGGAGGGAAGACTCACTCAAGGACATGCACAAAGCAATTACAGACACAGGAAACTCCAGAAGGAAAAGCATCACAGGAGCAAGGGGAGGACAAGATTTCAAATGAACAGCTGGCATTCTCAAAGGTAAAATGAACATCAGTGAAGATGAGGCTCCAAAATCTTGGCTAAGAAGAAGTCTTCATTCTGTAACCATCTGACAGGAGGCATATTAAACATTTTGTACAAAATGAAGTCAGATAAATAACACTATGAAGTCCCTATTTGTCTCCGGTAACTATTTAGAGAGTTTTTCTGCTGACCTGAGATGCAGGCATCAACACCGATGTCTTTTAAAGTTAGGTTAGGTGAAGTGGCTCAGCCTAGAAATCTGTATCTAGCATGTGGACGAGAGCACCATCGGGCACAGGAACAAGTTGTCTGCATTCAGCAAGCGTCTCTCTAGCAAATACCTGGTGAGGAGGCAAGAGAAGGAAAATGATTCATTTGTGGCTACTTGCCATGTCAGGTACGGCCTTTCAGAGCAGATTGGACAAAGCCACGCAGCCCCAGGAGGACACATATTAGTTAATGCAGGGCAAGTTATTTGCATAATAAATTAGGGTCCAAATGCTGCTGATGTCAGTGTAATCACTTCATATAAAGTGCATTAACACACATAAAAGAGATTTGCAATGATGAATGAAATGTCTTTCCTTCTTTTCTCCCCAATAAATTACAGAAAACCATGGTGACACACAGAAAGTGATCATGACAAGAAATCCTTAATTGTAGCGGCAAGAAGAATACACAAAACAAAGCACACTGGAGACAATAACTATTAATCTTCTTTAGTATTTCTAGACAAATCTTTACCGTTTTCCCTTTGCAAATGGAAACCGTTTCTGTGATATTTACAGGTATAACGTATCTGAACCAAAATTCTGAAACTAAAACTCATCCAGATTCTGGTAAACCTGAAAATCTTGTAATGTATGGAAAATGTTATCACTCTGAATCTCTCACTGTTGGCGTTTGGGATAGCTCCCCATCCACCCAGTATTTCCCATGCTGTGTCAGAGGAATATTTTTAATAATTCAGAATATTTGTTGTATGCAGTGACAGCTGCATGACAGAAGTTTCTGGCGCACGGTTCCCCAAATGTGCTCACTGCCGTTCACTTTATATGGAGCCTGAGTTCTGCTCAGAAGAGACTCACCTACACAGCTGACTTTCTGTACTGTTTTTCAGAAGTTCTCTTCATCCTGCATGCACACCTGCATGCAGCTTGCTATCACTCAGACTGATTGCCATTTTTCTAGCCTATATTTAATATCTCTGACAGACGTTTACTTTAATTGTTCCCACTGGGATCATGACATTTAACTGATCACTATTTGTCTCCACTCTGCTGTCACGCTCTGTTGATATTAAGTTGTATTTTCTATTCACCAAGCTCTTCCCTATAAGTTGTTCTCATCTCTCTGCTCTTCCATCCCTTAACACATTAATGCAACTTCCTGACTTCCTACACTGCCTTATAACTCTTGAAGACTGAAATGTTAGTTACCGATACCCAGTATCAACATGGATGAGATACAGATCAACTCTCTCAGTCAAAAGCCAGTATTGAGATGCACACTTTAATCTCACTTGTACATATGAAGTACATCTGTATTTGTATTTATATGGACTATTAGATTCAGCACATGGAAAATTTTCATATTCTATATGGTTCTGCCAAGGGAAGGACATGCCTAGTCCTGGCATAAGAACAGGACATCACCATTTCCCAAGGCATGAAGACAGAGGAATAAATATTACAAGTCAGGGAAATAAAAAAAAAAAAAAAGTAAGAGTCCAGTGAGTAAAGGGAGGAAGATTATTCCACTGAAGACCAAAGCAAGTCCCAAATAAGATTTGGGGCATAAAAGCTAGCATTTTTTTTTCATGGTTCTTTCGTCAAAAGGAAAACTTAGAACTCCTCAAGTGGTCCATGGCCACGTGGGTGAGGTAAACGCTTCTAAGAGACGAGGACAGAAGTCTTTCAGGTCTGAATTTGGGAAAGTGCATCAAATGTGGTTTCTTCCTTCTGGCATTAACACCTTCATTGTTTAGATTTTATAACTAAACACCTAACATTTGGGTTTTTTCCTTAATGCTGTTTGAGTTAGGGGTGACTTCAATGTAGATAGCTAACATCAACTTAGTGCATTCTATTTGAATCTTCAGACAAGGGAACAGGAACATTTTCACAATGCCCAGCGCTAGCCACCCTTTAGAATATTTAGCAATGTACCAGAACATGCTTCCTCTGAGCTGCATGGATGACTTCGAAACTGGTAGTACAAAGGCCTCCATGGAGGAAGTTTCTTACTGACAATCAGCACTAGCAAAAAGAACCCTCTTTGACCTGCATCAAGGTTAGTGGTGAAACGCACACAGAAGTTGTGGAATCACAATCTTAAAATAAATATTTTAAGCTATTTCGACAAAGCCGTGAGCATCTTGCTCTAACTTTGAAATTAAGCCTGGTTTGAGCAGTAGGTTGGACTACATGACTCCAAAGGTCCCTTCCAACCTGATTCTGTGATCCCAGGCCTGACCCTCGGGCACTTTGTGATACCCCTCCATCAGCCACTTGCACTGCTTTGCTGTTTCTACCTTCCCAGCTACACAAGATTTGTTCCTGTCTCTGACTCAAGAGTTTTCACCCCCATCTACTTTCCATCCCCCACCTCCCCTTTGTCACACCCTTGGGCAAGAAGAGACTGGTAATGTGTTCAGCATTGCTCTTCGTGCCCTGACCGACAGCTTCCTTCTTTCCAATCTCCGACTTGCAGCTTTTCAAGTTCAAAGTGCCCACCGCGCTTAAGACAACGTTGTAGATCTTTCCACCTCAGCAACTCCATTGCTCATCAATTTTCAAGGGAGCCTCTGCAGATACCTTCTTTAAACACACTTGCTTACTCTTAATCTCCTTCTTGACATCATTCCTCCTACCCGGGCCTATTTTGCTCTTTTGTATTCTCCAAGCACAGGAACCTCGCTAGTAAACAGCATGTGAAACAATTTCTCCATTGGATCCTCTCCTAAATTGTTTTTTTCTGTAAGGTCTATCGAACATCGCCTCCCTTCCCCACCTTTCTTTGCGTTCTCGTGTCCCCCGTGGACAGCTGATCAAGCAACGCCCAACCTTTATAAAGTTACTGTATTGTACAGGAAACAGCCTGAACTGGGCATGCCTTCCAACATACTGGGGGTCTGTGGTGGGGCTCAGCTGTGAGGGATACTGCTATGTCATCTATCAGTCAAGCTGCTGAAAAGAAATCCCCTCTTTTTTCACCAGAAAAAATATGATTTCTCTACACCCAGCTGTCCAACACATGGGAGAGGCGCCTGGGGTGACACACGTGTAGTCCATGCTCTGGACAGCGTGAGGACATGTCACTTGCAGAAAGACCACCTCTTCTGTGTAAAGTGGCAGAGATCTCCTACTCCTACCAAAGCCACATTTAAGTGTTCTGGTATCGAGAGATCCCAAAACCTAGTTGTATATATAGCCCAGAGTTTCAGCAGAAGAGGAAAATCCTTGGCTATCCTACAGGTTGCTGTAGGGCAGGGATGCGGGAGAGCTCGGAGGGGCAGGTTGCACATACGTCTTGCCAAAACTCCTGCTGTCCAGCACAACTTCGCACCGAGTCCCCCCAGCTGTGGCTCTGCAGGCAGTACAGGCTGGTCACAGTTCGCAGACACAAAACCCCATGGCTGCTGCAATCCAAGATGGACAGGGAGGAAAAGCAAAGTACAGTATTGCCTGCAACAAATTACTTACTCCTTTTTCCAGCATGTAAGACAATGACATTGGGAGATCATGGCTTTGCAGCAACCTTGTGACTGTTTGATTAAAATAGCCCTTTAAGAACAAAAAAGGGGGGTGGAAATTCTGCCCCTTTACGCCGCTTTTGTGAGACCCACCTGGAGTACTGCATCCAGCTCTGGAGCCCCCAACATAAGAAGGACATGGATGTGTTGAAGCGGATCCAGAGGAGGTCCACGAAGATGATCAGAGGGCTGGAGTACCTCTCCGACGAGGACAGGCTGAGGGAGTTGGGGCTGTTCAGCCTGGAGAAGAGAAGGCTCCAGGGTGACCTTCTAGCAGCCTTCCAGTACCTGAAGGGGTCTACAGGAAGGATGGAGAGGGGCTTTTCACAAGGGTGTGCAGTGACAGGACAAGGGGGAACGGCTCTAAACTAAAAGAGGGCAGATTTGGATTAGATATTAGGAAGAAATTCTTCACCATGAGGGTGGTGAGGCACTGGCACAGGTTGCCCAGAGCAGCTGTGAATGCCCCCTCCCTGGAAATGTTCAAGGCCAGGTTGGACGAAGCTCTGAGCAACCTGGTCTAGTGGAAGATGTCCCTGCTCATGGCAGGGGGGTTGGAATCAGATGATCTTTAAGGTCCCTTCCAACCCTTTCCATTCTATAATTCTATAAGAGCAATATGACACAAAATTATCTTCTTTTTCCTCTTTCACCCTCAAGTTGCAGCAACACAATCCTCCACTTCAGAAACTAAAACCAAGTCAGACTAGCAGAATCTCTGCACAGTCCCAGTCTCTATTCAAAGATGTCTTTAAAACATAAAACATCCCCACAGTGGGGATCAGTACAAGAAAGTGAGCAGCAGCAGCCTGAAGAATTTTAAAAAGGATCTACAACCACATGCCTAAGTTGAAATCTAAATACACAGCTGAGCTATTTCATTTCTTTTTTGAATGTCCCTGAAAATGCACTGAGACCTGCGGCACGGCTGAATCCAGTAGCTGCAGTGCAAAGTGCTAGATCTAGTTCAGATGACAGCATCCAGATGTGGCAATAACTTTTGACATAGCATTTTGTAAACACATCTGGTACGAGTTGCCAGGGATGTTTTTCCAACCACTTCCAAGAAAGACACGCACCCAGACACCCACTGAAAGTTCATTTCTACCTTAGACTGCAAATGTGTGTTAGATGAGGTAAACGCGGAGTTCTTTGCTGTCCGGTGATAGCAGGGAGGGTCTGGGGAACACGACACCATACAGATTCTGATCTCTTTTTATAAATTTCTTGTATTTTCAACCATTGTCCTGGTGGCCTTACTCATTATGCAAAGCAATACCACTGTGTCTGTGTCCAAAGGAGGTGGTAACTGGTGGCCATCAGCTGGCACACGGACCGGATCCGGACAAAAAAGATGAAATGGACTGAAAGCACTTTTGTTCCAGCTTGCCTGCAGTGGGACAGGAACACTAGAGCAGAGTTCTCCCAGGTCATAATGGGAGAGTTTGTAATCGTAGAATGGTTTGGGTTGGAAGGGACCTTCAAAGACCATCCAGTCCAACCCCCTACCAGGGGCAGGGACATCTTTCACTAAATCAGGTTGCTCAAAGCCCCATCAAACCTTGCCTTGAACACAATTCAGTCTCAGATCAGGAACAGGGAAAGGGATGGATGTTTGTCCAGCACAGCAGGCTGGTTCTGTCTGCACAGTAATGTACATGTCTCTTCAGAGAACTTCAAGTTCTTCATGTGAACTTTTCCTGCCAGAGCACATTTCAAAGTACTTCGCCCTAAATTCTCAAAATGTGCTATAGCAGTGAAAGGATCTGTTGCCAAGAAAATGGATTGTATTTTTCCTTCTGCATCTCACATAATTCAATATAATATGGGGGTCAAGAAACCTTTGCAAAACCTGTAGCTCTGTTATCTGAACTACCACCTGTCCCTGCAGAAAGATAAACTGTGAAGACCAGGTCCTCAACCAGCTGCCCCCCCGAGACGCAGCACAACCCTGATGGTCCATGGCAAATGGCCACACTTCCTAAAAAGACATCAGAAGGCTAAATTCAGATGGTGCCTTGACCCTGCAACTTGAGAGACACAGACATCTAACTTAATGCCATATAGGACATCTGTCTCCCTGTGGGATTTTCAGCTGTTTTCCCTCTCTGGGGGTTAAATCAGACAGAAGGGGTCCGGCATCCCACTGCGGATGGCAGTCTTGGGCAGAAGGCAGTGCCAGGCTGGGTCTCAAACCCACCTGCCTGATTTAGCACATGGATTAATTCAGCAGCTGCCTGGCTGAGGGAGATCCTGCGCTTTCCTGGGAAGCTGTTCCACCTCGTTTATGTGCTCTCTGCACTAACACAGAGCTTCGTGACTCTGTGTTTTTAGGGCCAGCGGAGGGCTTGCTTACAACCGCACCACAAATCAGTCTCCTCAGCCTAGGATGAATTTGGAGGCACAGAGCTCCAGCCTGGTGGCATCCAAGCCAACTGTAAGCACTTAGACATAGTACCAGGTGAAATTCCCTGCACCAAGGGCTATCACAGGTATTTACACCCATAGGAAATTAGAAAGATCCATGCAAAACCAGAAGTTTCTGGCTCTATCCTTGTGAATTAACTTCAGAGAAAGATGCATTTCGCAATATTATAAGTGGCCATTTCTTTCTACAGTTTTTAAGTCTGGATATCTTCTCATGTGAGAAGAGTGCAAAGATGAGGGGCAGGATGAAATTGCAGTAAGCTGTACTGCTTTGCACGGTACATGCCACCCCTGCCTGCCTGCTCCAGAGGATGTGACAGCAGGTGACAATAAGAGGAGAGAAACAGACAGAGAAGGTGTCACCTCCTCCCTGCTGCTGCTCTGTGATACTTCTGTTTCTTTTCCTTGACTTCACAACAATCGCCTTCAAACCCTCGTCCTGTGCTGGACTGCCAGCACCTGTCCCCTGCGGCAGGGAAGGACCTTTGCAGGGAATCAGACCATGAAACACACGGGAAGCTGTTGGCCCCAATCTGTGGCTCCCTGCGTTGTCCCCTTCCCGCTGCAGCAAACAGCCGGCCTGGCCATGCCAGCAGCACAAACGCTGGAGGAGCATCAGTCTGAAGCAAGAGAAATACAGACATGGGGGAGTGGTGAGGGAACCACACAGGTGAGCGATTCACTGACAAAGGTCAAGAGGGAAAAAAAACCCAACACAAAAACAAGAAAAAAAAGAAAAAAATGGAGGTTAGTTGTGGTAGGGACCTCAGGAGCTCACATAGTCCAACTACACTCAAAGTGGAAAAAATTTCAAAGTCCAAGCAAGTGGCTCATGCCTTTGCCCAGCTGAATTTTCAAGATCTCCAAGGACAGAGATTGCACAAGCTCTCTGGGCCGCACCCCAGGGCTGACACACTTTCAGCCTGTTGCCAGCCAGGAGCCCAGCTTCTTTCCTGCAGACATCCCACCTAGCTGGTCAGTCCCTCACCATGCCAATGCGCAGGGTTGCTCTGCTCCAGAACTGGACTTTGCGTTTGTCTTTGCTAAACCTGACCAGTTCCTGTTGGCCGCATCTGTTCATGACCCCTTAACACCAGGGAACAAAGCAACTCCAGCACTGAAGTCAGGTGACCTAGCAGTAGCGAGGGTCATCTTTCCAAATTCCACCGCTCTCAAAGTAATTTTCCTTCCACACCTGAAGGTTAAGTCCTCCTCTTCCCAAAACATGAAAAGGATTCCCACTGATGGCATCACACCACTTCCCTGACCGTCTCTCTTGGACAGCTAGGCTGAGATATTCCAGGAAAATCAAAGATGCACTCCCGCGGACAAGTCCTTCTGTTTCAGAGTCACTCCCAGACCACTGAGCTGACAGACCCTGCTGGGAGCCCCTACTACAAGCTGCTTCATTTTCAGGGAATCCCACCAGTCCTGCCCTGTCTGTCGTACTGCATCCCTGCACATCCAGAAAGTAAGGAAACGTCCCTCTCAACCACTCGACTCTCAGCAGAGACAGAAGCATCAGAAGAGAAACGACTACCTTTCTGTATCTCCATCTGCACGCACACTGGCACAGTGGTCTTCCTCACGGCACTGCGCAGACCAGGCAGCTCCCCAGCGAGCTCAGAGGAGCATAGCTCTCCATCCACCTTCCTGGAGGTCCTCCCCCTCGTCCATACCTATACAGAGAACATCAAAGCAACTCCACAGAGCCCTCATAAAGATGCCCTTTTCTTCTGTCAGTTTTGAAATACGATGTGCACTTTCTTCTAAAGCCTTTATTTCACAGCCACTCCAGAGCCCAAATGTGCCTCCTGGAGCCTTTTACTTGACCACCTCTGACTGACACAAAACAAAAGCTGGTCCAAGGACACCTGACCCTGAAAGGAACAAGCTGTCCTCTTAGCAAGTGCATGTTGCACCTTGATTCCTAGCAACATGGAAACAGGGAGGACGGACACAGATCCAAAATAATGCGCACCAAAAATTGCAAGGAGAAAACTTCCCACGTAATAGCCTTGTAGGCCTGAGCGTTTCCATGAGGTACTTGCAGCTCTGCATCCCTAAGCAGCTCCTCACCTACTTCCTATCTATACTTCAAAGCTGTGGCCAAGCCTCAGGAGGCGGCCCTTTCTCAAGGCATCCCCATCACAGCTCCACAGGACGAAGCCCCTCCTGCAAAGTGGGGTTCACTTCTGTTTTCACCACATGTGATGCTACAGAAATACCTACCAGGAGACAGGAGGTCACACTCCTATGTCAAGAGCTTCTCAGAGCTCTTGACCCCAAATGCTCGTCATCACCTAGAAGTAAGCTCTGCCCATTTACTGCCCCTCATCTTGAAGCCATGCCTCTAAGCCTGAGGGAGCACAGGAGGATATGCAAGATTGTAAATTCAGCTCTTGAGCTCAGTGACCTACAAGTTTGGCACAGAAGAATAGTAGGAGAATCTGACTTTCTACGATTTGCCTGAGCCACAGAGAGCTGAGGCCATGGCTGTCCCCATAAGAAAAAATAACTTGCCACCAAAGCAGGTGTCTTCAGCTTCCTTGAAGCTCAGAGATACCTCGAGCTTTTCTGGATCAAATTACGACAGGTGCGGGAGACCTGGCTCTGTCCAGGCTGGAGAGATGCACCCCATATCAACAGCCAGGCCCGATTTGGACCCATCGTGCAGGTGCATTATAGTGTCGTTCTCCCCAGAAGATCCTTTATTTTTAACATGAACTACCACTGGCTTCCCTCTGCATCAGCATCGGACTACCATTCCGTTTGTCAAACCATCACTGAAATATTGCCCCTTTGAACAAGTCTGCAGTGTGCCTGAGGCAAGGATGAATTATCCTCAGCTCTAGACATTTTGTTCCTGTACATCTCGAACCACTCTGAGTTCACAAATTGGGAGAAAAGACCTTGACCTAAATATCTGCATCTCTTATACAGATTAATTGCTTTGTCTGCTAAGAGCAGACTGATGGTCTGCAGGAATAAAGGCTGAATACCTGGCAGACACTTCTAAACTGCGTATTTTCCTAAGTCCTCATCCTGCTTCAACATTTTCTACCACGCAACAGCTTGTCCAGATGAAGGAAACTGGAATCCTGTTTGCTAACACAGTCTCTATCTTGACGGTTTATAATTCAGCTATCACTTTTTTCACTTTTTTTTTTTTAGAGAAATCTTATTATAAACATGTCAATATACTTCTAAAAAATCAGGAGAGATTAGGCAAAGCAAAAGCTTGGGAAGGGGTCGAATACCATCTCCAGCCATCTCATCTATCTCGGGACTCTTCCCTCCTACAAATCAGGCATCTCATGTAATTTTCTCTGTGCAGCCATCTCAGTTTCCAGCACGTCTGAAGGATGGAACCCACAACTTGAGAGAGGCCACATCTCAGCCTGCCTTTGCTGGTGAGGAACATGCCTGTGGAACCAAACCCGACACAAAACACAGCTGCAGAGCAGGAGCCAGCTGCGCCCACACTGCACGAAGAGCACACACCTCAGAGAACGTATGAAACAAGGCATAAGGGAACTGGGATACAGACGAGGGGAGCAACGAGTCGCCTGGCTGTGGGACAGGCAGTAGCTATCCACAGCACACTGCTCCGGTATTTTCTAGGCATCACTGCAAATGGGAGGAGTAAGGGGACAAGATAGTACTTACTATTAACCACACACAAGACAAGGCAGAAGTTAACCAAATCTCATTTTTGGAATTTGCAGAAATATGGACTCCAATAACAAGGGAAATTTGTGGGCTGCACACCGAGACCCTTCCCAGATTCACACAAAATGGGAAAAAACAGACTAACCAGCCAGTCCAATGACTGAAGGATGGCTTACCATGGGGGCGAGTACTTGGGATTTTTCTGTATTTGCTTTTTATTTTTGTGTTTGATAAACAAGGAATTTACTTAAAACGAAAGTTTAAAGCTTTTTATATTGCTTCTTGCACATGAAAACGGCATTTTTTTCCCCACATGCAGAACTTAACTAAACACATACGCAAATATTTCTTCCCAGATTTCAATAAAATCATGTTGGAAATTGTTGTGCACACAAAAATAAAGATCTTGACAAACTCCACTAAAAATAGAGAAACAGTTCTGAAAAAACAAACACACACTAAACAGGAAAAAAAACACCCAGGAAAGTAGCAAACTTGAGACTTCTGTAAAGACCTAAATATTCTCTTCAAACAATCATTTGGAACCTTCACCAGAAATAGGTTCTCTAGTAGGTTTTCGTACTTTGATCAAGGACTGACATACAAATCCATCAAGAACTCTTCCATCATATTAAAATTGTTGGAGAAGTTCCAGAACAGGGAAAATTGCCTTTCCCCCTGCATTCTCCTCTATGCTGCCTTCATATAGCCCTGAGGAGCAGTACAAGAACTCATCTTCTGCTCACTCTGCTGAGGCCAGTCCTTCAAGCTCTCTGAAGAGAAGCTGTGGTCCCATGCAGATTTTCATGGCGCTCAGTCCAGCAAAGCAACATGGTCAGCGTGTTGTCCCTTGAAGCCTTTCCCTAGTAAGCTTAAGTTGAGCACTTCCAGGGAAATCCAGCCTCTCCGAGGTCTGGGGGAGTTTTGTCACTGGCATCACTGCACCAGGACGTCAGTCTGAAGGACCTCTATGAAGTTAAGAGAAGCCCTCAGTGCTTTGTAGGTTACATTTTTTTGTCTGCCCCAAAGAAAACAGATCATGTCATTGTCTACTTAGCTTTAAGCCCGCAAATGCTCTGAAGCACTCATTTTGTCAGGGCAGGACAGTGCAACACATCTGCGGACAGGTCTGTCTGGTGCAGGGTCAGGCTGGGTGGCCTGGTGGTGCCTGGAACAGGAGGATGGAAACAAGGGGAACAGTGACCCCCCCCTAGCCATCTCTGGTCACACCACCAGATGTTTGCCTGCATATGCCCAGAGCTAAACCAAGGGTGGCACTTGGGCCAGAGCAGAAATTGCCACCCCCCTACTCCGGGGTGCACTGAGGCACTCCGAGTATGACTGGGACACCGGGGAGGACTGCCACAGGAGAGACAGTGGCATCCACAGCACAGGTCACACCCCCATGGAGCTCTGCTTTCCCTTTATCTTCTAGACTGCAAATGAATAACCATTTAAGACCATTTGTTATTTAAATAAGGCCAAAAAAGGAACATCATTATTATGAAAACCACTGCACTGTGAAACCTGTAACATTTAAATCCAACTGTTGACCTTAAAAAGTCGCAGCTCACTACACTTCCAGGAGGTAAAAGGGGCAAGCGAGTACTGCAGAGGGCAGCTGTGGTGGCACATAATTCTGTGTTGTAACAAGCTCCTCAGTAAACCTCTGCAACACATTTTGTTAACATCTACCTGCTGTCCTCCCTTGTCATTTTCTCCTTCACCAATTGATTTGTCTCCAAACATCTGAAGAGACTGCCTGACTTTAATCAAAGCAGTATTTCATAACATTTGCAGGTGTCAGAGGATGTCAGAGCTCTTTCAACTCTTCTAATGTCTTTGAAAAGCTGACGTGCTCTTGGGACCGGCCTCTGGCTCACAGCCCTGAGAAATGCTGGGAAAACCCCCTTTGGTAACGAGTTACATACTGCACACACCAGTGTTGCCCAAGGCGGTGTTCTCCATGCCAGAACCTCCTTCCAGAACCAGAACCAGCTGAGACCCATCACTGCCAGGCTCTCTGGGACAGGGACAGTGACACCTTCTGCTCTGGGTCAGGGTGAAATGTGGGAAATGCTGCTGTGACTTAGCTAAAAGCAGTTGGTTGAAAGGAAAACCTCGCAGCAGAGACATCCGTGGTATTAGAAGGCTGACAGCAAAGTCTGACTCCTCTCTCAGACATCCCAGGTGCTTCGCCATAGAACTGGTCAAAGAAGGAATCTGACCTCTTCATTTATGCAGCAGTGAAGAAATGATGTTAATCAGCCTTGGAAGTGGGGAAATGCTTAACACCACACTGGACACTGCCTAACGCTGCCTCTGCCAGGGAAGTAGAGGGAAGCAGCAGAACTCTGGGGGAGCCACAGGGCCCAAATGGGGGGCAAAGAGAGCACAGCCTATCAGTACTGTTTTTAGAGGCACCAACAGCCACTCAACATGCAAAAGCCAGTCCATTATATTTAATTCTGGAAATGCATTTCAGGTGGCACACTCCTTTGATAGCACAAGAGCTGTGTTAAATTGTGCTAGGCATCGCAAGTAATGGCAGCAATGGGCTGCTGTGAGTCAGCCAGCCCAGCATCAGTTCCCCTCTACTCCGGTTCTTCGTTCTGCTGAAGTATAATAAATATTGCTTACCACCAATATTTAGGGGTTGAAACTACCCTGCAGAAAATTTGCACAAATACTGCCCTCACTTCAATCTTTTTTCTGTTTTTCTCCAGGGGCACTGGAGGTAGCACCACACCACGAGCCCTGGTGCTGCAGGCACAGAGCCTTATGCTCACAGGAAGGCAGCAGATTATCAGAGCTGAGCAGGGTATTCCAGCTGGGCAGCCTCACACCTCAGGAAAATCATTAGTACCATGACCAGGAAAAGAGAGTAAATTCCAAGCTGAAAGAGATCTGTGACCCCTGACAGACAGCAAAGCAGGCAGGACGCTCTACTGAACTTCAGGCAATGCTCTGACTCTTCAGCTAAACTGCTTCACACGCCATTCATTTCCTCCCGCCTGACCCACAGTTTTACACAGCAAACAGCTATACCTTTCCTGCCCAGAACTCCATCCCAATTAGCTGTGGGCTGTAGGGAGGCCGCTGCAGCTACACCAGCTTAAACTGGTATAACAGCAGGGAGAACCAGGCCCTTCGCCTTTAAAAGCTCAACACTGGCCTTAGATTTCCATAGCCAGTACTTTCCCACTTAATCTTCTTTGTTGTAATTCACAAAAGTAAAATAAACACTCTACAAAGGTAGTATCTGAGTTTGGCCATTTTTTTGTTAACGCACAGTGCTAGTTACTGCTATTAACTCAATAAAAAAATCTTTATTCTGCTGTTTGAAAGGAGGCAATATCTGCAACCTGCATTAAAAATACCTTTCACACTGTAAAAAACAAATGAAACACCACAGGCTACAACTTTTCTAGAATCACACACCAGTTTCCTTGATCATAGTAACTCTTCTGAACCCTCACGCAATCCAGGGATCTGCACACTGCTTCCAGTTCCCCTTCACAGAACACATGGTAGTAACGGTGGAAAACAGGGCTGGGTTCTTGTGATTCCTTAGAGCCAGCTGGCAATGACACTCTATCAACACTTTCCCTTTTCTTTTTAGTGCCACCTTTCAGGTGCCAGGGAACCAGCAAATCTTGAGAGTGAAAGGAGGTTCGGTTAGCGTGAACAGGCAGTCTGGAGTCTGCGACTGGCTCTGCATCACAGCCTTCGTCCTTCGAGTCATTACGCAGTCGGTCAGAACGTGATGAGTCTTGGCTGCTGCTCTCAGGCGTTTGATCACTAAGCGGTCTCTGGGCTGTGCCAGTATTGATTTCCTCCTCCTTGTCTTTACTACCATTCTTGTCCTTAAGGTATTTAGACTTCTGGCTTTTGTATTCTTGTTCCATTGCCCAGACATAAATGAGTGCTGTTCCACCCGGTCTTAGAAGTCGAGCTAGTTCACAGATGGCAGCCAGCCTCCTCTCCTATAAAGCAAAAATGACAGCGTGAAGCTAGTACATAAAGACAGAAGAAGGGAATGGCAGCAGTTCCTCCTTTCTGTCTCTCCCCAAGACACAATAAAAGCAGAGGAATTTTTTCCACTATTCATTTTCATTCATAATATAGTCCATCACTATGCTCAAGCTAAGACATTTTCCTGAACAATTCTCTTTCCACCTGATAACAGTACCTTGCTGAGCACGATTTCTTGGACATATCAGCCCAGTTGGAAATGACTTCTGGAAGTCAGGAAATGAAACCTCTTCAAGAAGGCTGTTCAGTATCTAAAATCCCACATTCAGGTCTACCACACCTGATGATACACACCCTAAATTTTTAGCTGAAGGGTCAGAGTTACAACTTAAACAGGTCCTCTGACACCCCAAACAAAGATACGGCATCCTTCTCCAAAACAGATTTCTTTCTACTTTTTTATATTGCATTTGTAAATATTCGCTGTATTTCTCATATGGAGAGACCACTGGGCCCCACCTCAGATTACAGCTCCATGGTCTAAAAACTTGTTACAATTGCACAGCTCTTGCCAGGAGAAGATTACACAGCCCAGAGACACAGCAGACTACCGAGCAGTGTCCCTGCTGTTCTTCATAGCTGGACAATGAAGGCACCGAGAAAAAAAATCATGAGACCTGCTCAAGATCTGAGCCAGGAAGTAGCACATCTCTTGACTGCCAAAGCAGAGCCCCCTTCTCCAGTGTCACTAATTGTAAGCACACAAAAATGAAACACAAACACCTAGATCAAGGTGCCAGCAGGAGCATGGGCATCTGACAAGCAGAGGGAGAACGTGAAGAGAAAGTCTAAGCACCACAGCTTAACTCTGCTCTGACAACTGCTTACAGCAAACCTTCACTTTCCACCCACCATTTCGTTCTTCCCTTTAGCTTCCGCGAGCCCAAACTAGCTGATTTTTTATAACATTAGCAGCTCTGCACAGCAATACAACAGTACAGTGGGGCGCACAGAGGGGTGACTTACTGCTGTTGAGAAATGGTGGATGACAGCAATAGAGATGCAGGCATCACAAGAACCGCTGCGGATTGGCACCGAGAGGGCGTCGCAGACAAAGGCCTGGAAATTTTTTTCTCCACAAATATCCACCAGGTTTTTGCTGCGATCACAGCCAACCTACAACAGAAAGGGTTTCATTAAGCTTTTCGTAAGAGCATAATTACAAGACTGGAGCATGATTTTCACTTGATGCTTACAGTAACAGAATCAACACAGTATCCTACTGAGGTAACACGTTTTAGTTTAAAATAAGAACGAGAGCGAGCGTGAGAAAATAGCCTTACATAAGAGGAATATATGGTTCTCGGGTATAGACAAAAAGAAAAATATGATGCTTAACACATAGATGGTAGACTGGATATTAGGCAGCTCATTGTACCACCCTGATTTTGAACCAGCTTAAGACAGAACAGGTTTCAACGTAACTTTTCTTCAAATCTGACTCTTAACATATCTTGCAACCAGCAAAACACAAGGTGACCTAACCTAGCCTCCGTATTTTCTTTTCCTTTCAATTACCGTTTGTAACCTGACAACATTTGAAGCAGCCAAATACAGAACTCACAAAAGCTGAATCTATAAGTATAAATGACAATCTGGTGACTTTGGTGGCATCGCTGAAGTATGTCGCACAGCTTCACTGATCACCCAACCCTCGTCACTTCAGTGCAAGTAAGTGCTCAGGTACAGTCTTCTTCACTCCCAGTACCACAATCCACAAAGATTTAAGCACAACATAATTTTCCAAGCTTCTGTACAGTCCAAATGAAGTGACCCCTGCCGAGTTTCAGCATCCATGCAGGGACAGGAACGACTCACACACTGCTGCAATGCACAACCAATTCCCTTTTATTGGTCTGCTTGCGTGGTTATATACATTTTCCATATCTGCACATGCGATCACGCTTATTCAGATAGGCTACAGACATAAATCACACGCTGTTCACGCTCCTCATATTCCCTTATGATTGGTAACTATGCACTAACGCCAGTAGCAACAGACCGCCTGCATGTCCTTGAACACATCTTGTTTTTGCTAACCCACATCATGTGCACTACCAGAACTTTCTCAATTGTTATTCTTAGCTGCCCTTTCCAGCAGCCTGTTCAGTTATGCTAACTGTTTTGCTTAAGCGGCCTAGTCATGCTAACTCTCAAACTACATCGACCCCAACAGACCCCTAGGAACCATTTCAGGACACCTCATAAAATGTTTCTTTGAGGCCGGTAACTAGTGGTGTCCCCCAGGGGTCAGTACTGGGCCCAGCCTTGTTTAACTTCATCAACAACCTGGATGAAGAGTTAGAATGTACCCTCAGCAAGTTTGCTGATGACACCAAACTGGGAGGAGTTGCTGATACACCAGAAGGCTGTGCTGCCATTCAGCGTGACCCGGACAGGCTGGAAAGTTGGGCAGAGAGGAACCTGATGAGGTTCAACAAGGACAAATGCAGGGTCCTGCACCTGGGGAGGAACAACCCCATGCACCAGTACAGGCTTAGGGTGGACCTGCTGGAGAGCAGCTCTGCGGAGAGGGGCCTGGGTGTCCTGGTGGACGACAGGTTAACCATGAGCCAGCAGTGTGCCCTGGCTGCCAAGAAAGCCAATGGGATCCTTGGATGCATCAAGAGGAGTGTGGCCAGCAGGTCGACAGAGTTTCTCCTTCCCCTCTACACTGCCCTGGTGAGGCCTCATCTGGAGTCCTGTGTCCAGTTCTGGGCTCCCCAGTTCAAGAAAGATGAAGAGCTACTGGAGAGAGTCCAGCGG